>ENA-UOOM01002892-UOOM01002892.1-fermentation-metagenome-genome-assembly--contig:-NODE-2892-length-13339-cov-4.882791_pt1 | contig 13339 bp, 11 predicted proteins | sample MGYA00245781_ERZ724031 | MGnify/ENA primary metagenome ERZ724031 (study PRJEB28704, sample SAMN03018317) | fermentation metagenome | biome: anthropogenic terrestrial biome; feature: soil; material... | reverse complement strand
CAGTAAAGTAACAGTAAATGTAACAGGAAATCCAAAGCTTCTGTTACAGGGAGTAGGTCCCGGACAAGTTCTGACTTCAACTGCAAACTTAAGTATTAAAACCAATGTAAAATTAGACAGCATAAAATATATACTCACAAATAACGCTACAGGTCAGTCAGGTGTTATTGCTGAAGGAAGTAATGCAGCCTTTACTCCGGGCACAGATGATTCGGGAGCCTGGAGTTTAAGGGCGGAAGGAACATACGGCGGAAAGAAAATTAAAACTGAAGATGTTAATTTTACAATTTATACAGGTGAATTATACTCAGCAAAGCCTGTAATAGAAAAAGATTTGTATTTGGACTTAGTTTCTGATTTAGCTGTAAATACAAGAACAAAAACAGGTATGTCAGCAGCATTGCAGGTTGCACAGGCAATATTGGAAACTGGATGGGGACAAAGTGTGCCCGTGGACAAATATGACGGTAAATTCTCATATAATCTTTTTGGTATAAAGGGTGAAGGAACAAAGGGTTCCGTAACCTCCAACACATGGGAAGAATATAATGGGGTTGCTTTCAGGATTGATGCAGAATTCAGAGCATACAACAATGAAAAAGAAAGCTGGCAGGACCACAAGGATTTGTTGCTTTATATGGAAAGATACGCACCTTTCAGAGAAGTGATGTATGACAGTACAAAGGGAGCATGGGCATTGAAAAGATGCGGATATGCGACAGATTCACAGTATGCTATAAAGCTCATAGATATTATTAACAGATATAATTTAAAAGAATTAGACAAAGTGACAATTTAATAAATGTCATTGCTATGAATAACCATGTCATTCTGAACCAAAGGTGAAGAATCCCATATAAAAAAGCTCCATTTGGAGCTTTTTTATTGTTATATCAATCTGATTAGGATATAATAAACATATGAAATTAAGGGACATTCTTTCTACCGGGAAAGAATAATCTAATAATATACCTCTATAGGTGTGTCCCCATACATTAGGAGAACATATGAGAACAGATAACAGATTAAATGATGAATTAAGACAGGTTAAAATAACAAGAAATTATTTATTGCATCCGGAAGGCTCTGTTTTAATAGAAGTAGGAAATACAAAAGTAATATGCACGGCAATGATAGAGGACAGGGTACCTCCATTCTTAAAAGGAACGGGAAAGGGCTGGGTATCAGCGGAATATTCAATGATACCGGGCTCAACAGTTATAAGGAAATCCCGTGACGTTAATAAAGGGAAAATAGACGGCAGGTCTCAGGAAATACAAAGACTTATAGGGAGAAGTTTAAGGTCAGTGGTTGATTTGGATGGATTTGGAGAAAGAACCATGTGGATAGACTGCGATGTTATACAGGCAGACGGAGGAACAAGGACAGCCTCCGTTACGGGAGCATTTGTTGCCATGGCTGATGCATTTTATAAATTAAAGAATGATGAATTAATAGAAAAAGTTCCTGTTAAATCATTTATTTCTGCTGTGAGTGTAGGAATACTTAACGGTGAGGCAATACTTGACTTATGCTATGAAGAAGATTCAAAGGCAGAGGTTGATATGAACATTGTTATGACGGATGAAGGAAGGTTCGTGGAGGTCCAGGGTACGGGAGAAGAAGCTACATTTTCGCATGATGAATTGATGCAGTTAATTTCTCTTGCAAAAAAAGGATGCCATTACTTATATGAAATACAAAGAAATATATTAGGAGAAGAAATAAGCGGAGAAATAACAAATGAATAGAAGAATAATTTTATCCACCGGAAATGTACATAAGGTAAATGAAATAAAAGGTATATTAAAGGACATGCCATTTGAAGTGGTAACAAAAGATGATTTGGGATATCAGAACTTTGATGTGGTAGAAGACGGCAGCACATTGCAGGAAAATGCTTTTAAAAAGGCTGAAGAACTCCATAAGCTTACAAAAGGAATAGTCATCGCTGACGACACAGGTTTATATGTGGATGCATTAAACGGAGAACCTGGAGTTTTCTCTGCCAGGTATGCAGGTGAAAATGCAACGTATGCGGAAAATAATCAGCTTCTTTTAAATAAATTAAAGGATGTTTTGAAAGAAAAAAGAACAGCCCATTTTAAGACTGTTATTGCTGTTGTTTTGGAAGACGGAAGCAAGCTGATGGCAGAAGGAATTTGCAGAGGCAGCATAGCTTTTCGGCAAAGAGGCAACAGGGGCTTTGGATACGACCCATTATTTGTGGTGGAAGGAACAGATAAAACATTTTCGGAAATGACAGATGAAGAAAAAAATAAAATCAGCCACAGGGCGAATGCATTAATAAACTTGAAGGATAAATTGGAGGCACTCATTGAAGATTTTGGTGATAAGCGATAGTCATAATGTTATTTTAGATTTATCCCACAAAGCAAAAAATGAAATAAAAGACCAACATTTTATTTTTTAATCCGGGAAGCACAATATTCCCAAAGGACAGGAAAGCAAGCTTCGGAATAATATAAATACGGAAAACAAGATAAACAGTATAATAGTACCTTTGGTAAATTAAACACTTACAAAATACATTTTAGAAACTGATATTTTTTGTAAGTGTTTGATTTTCATATTTTATTGTTATTTGGTACCTATCGCTTTTTTTTGCTTTGAGATTCTTTGGCTATAGATAATTTACGTGAAATTGCTGATGGTGCTGTTCCTAAAGCATAAGCTGCTTTGCGAAGACTACCATATTTTTTTATATATTGTTTAATAATATACAACTCGTATTCGGTTACCATTTCTTTAAGGGTGCGTTTTTCTTCAGTATCTATTGATACAGATTTAGGTAAGTCCTGGAAGTTCCTTGAATTATTATTTAACAAGGCATTTGATTTCATATAACGTTCTAATAATTTAACACTATTCATTACATCCTGCGGAGAAATTAATACCATGCGTTCAATTACTTGTTTTAATTCCATAATGTTTTTTGGCCAACTATAATTAATTAATGCATTAAAAACATCCGGCCCAAAATAGCGCTGGGTATGATGTTTTTTATTGCTCTCTTCGAGAAAGAACAATGAAAAGAGTGCTATATCTTCAGGACGTTCTCTTAATGGGAGAAGCTTTATTTCAATTGTGCTAAGCATGTAGTAAAGCTCTTCCAAAAAAAGATTTTCTTTAACTAATTCTCGAAGATTCTGGTTTGTTGTTGAAATTATACGAAAATCAGTTTCTGTACTTTTCTGGTGGTTGTTACTTTTATGCCTTAATAAATTTAATAATTTTGATTGTATCTCAATAGGTATTTTAGATATTTCATCTAATAATACTGTTCCTCCGTTAGATATTTTAAAAATTCCATTACCGGTTATATTAGTATTTGAAAAAGAATTAATATTATTGCCAAAAAGCTCCTCTTCATATGAGGCTATCGGCGTAGTAGCACAATTAAATCGAAAATATGTTTTTTTTATTCTACAGCTGTTTTGATGAAGATATTCAGCATATAGTTCCTTTCCTGTTCCCGGTTCCCCGCAAATAAGCACCGATGTATCGGAGAATAAGGCTTTATTAAGTATATTTACTTGCTCAATCATAAATTTGCTGCAAGTCAGAATATTTCCGTAAGTGTATTCTTCAAATGATCCGCAAAAAAATATCCTGCCATTATTTACTTTATATATTGTAGTTGGATTCATTTTATACCTCTAAAAAAAGAATTCCATATTCTGAGTCAGTTCATCGTACTTTTGAAGTTTTTGAAACAAAATTGTCCTGTCTTGAGAACCTATATAAATGGAAAGAACATTTAACAGTATAAAAGCTGACGTATAAGATGTTGTATAATCATAAGAATGTATAGGTACCACTAAGAAATAATCGGAAATTTCAGCAAGGGGAGATTCTTGATAATCAGTAATAGAAACTATATTATAGCCGCTTTTTTTAAGCGTATTAAGCAACGCTATATTACTTTTGGAATATCTTGAAAATCCAAAAGCTAATACTATTGAGGATTTGTCCATATTTAAAATAGTGCTTATATAATTACTGCCTATTCCGTCTAATCTGATGGCTCGTATACCGTTAACATTTAAAATATAAGTTGCATAGTATGAAAGTGGTACACTTCCTATTATGTAAACACTTGAAGCAGCCAGCAAGTCTTGAGCAAGTCGATCTAATATCTCAAGATTTAAATCATTGCTGAATTCAGTGATGTTGCTTAGTTCATACCGTGTAACCATGTCAATAATACTTCGTATTGAATTTTGGGATAATTCCTTTGATTCAGATAGTTCTTGATTCTGTAATTCTCGCAACGCTTTCTTAAATGTAATCATATCATCGAAACCTAATGCCGTAAAAAAATCATTCATTTCATCATGGGTACATTTTGCAAAATAACATAGCTTATCAAATGTACTATATAATACTGAGTCTATGTTTTTCACTACATAATTAAGTATATCTTCTGATACATGGTCTTTTGAATGCTTTAGTAAATTTTTTTTAATTGTACTGGACATATTTATTTTACCTCCTTGTATAGCATGTTTATAGAAGTTTTACTATAGTATTCTAAATATAAGATAATTTATAGCAAAAAGCAAATCATAATTAGATTACTAGGGAGTCTTTTTAATCATTTATGACTATTAAATATTTGCTGAAAAAATGCAAGCTGTAATAAAGGCTAAGGTGTAAATAAAACACACAATTAAGTGTTCTAAAGTGTGAACATAATATTACTTATTTATATTATAATCATAATATTTTATTAAATCAACAGAAAAATGCAATTAATGTTCATAAAAAAGAACGAAAACATTTGACTTATTAAATAAATCATATATAATAAACTTTAGTTGATGTTTTAATATGGAGGTAGATGCAATGAAAGTGGCTATTTTAGGCTCGGGCAACGGTGCTCATGCAATTGCATTTGAATGGGCAAAAGCGGGGCATGATATTTACATTTTCGATTTTGAGCAATTTTCTAAAAATATTGATGCAATAAACAATGCAGGCGGTATTAAATCTGATGGCGAGCTGAAAGGTTTTCAAAAAATAACATATGCCGGTCATGATATTTTTAAAGTTTTATACGATGCCGAACTGATATTTGTGGCAGGTCCTGCCTACAGCACAGAGCCTTTCGCTAAAACATGCAAGCCCTATGTTAAAGCGGGACAGAATTATGTAATATGTCCGGGCTCATGTGGAGGAAGTATTGCCTTTAAAAATGCCTTGGGACTTGAAATTACAGATGAATCTGTTATTATTTCGGAAACATCCACATTGCCATATGCCGTAAGACTTGTGGGGGATGCAGAAATATCAGTTTTCAACAGATTGAAGGGTGGTTTTTCTGTTGCGGCTTTACCCTCAAAATACAATAAATTCATTTACGATATTTTGGTGAAAGTTTTTGACAACATGATAATGGCGGATAATATTTTGGAAACGACCTTGCAAAATGCAAACCCTGTAATTCATCCGGCTGTATCTTTATTGAATGCAGCACTTATAGAAAGGACAAACGGAGAATTTTTATTCTATGAAGATGGAGTGACAAAATCTGTGGGCAGAGTAATTGAGGCAGTAGATGAGGAAAGAATAGAAATTGGCAGGAAGTTGGGTGTTAATGTTGTTAGGGATCCTGAAATTGGAGTGGTGCAAGGGTATATGGCAGAGGCTACTTATGACATCGGTTATTCCAAAGCCCCCGGTTTTAAAGGTATAAAGGCACAGTCAAAATTAGACCACAGATATTTTAATGAAGATGTGGGATATGGTTTGGTATTTTTAACGGATTTAGGGAAATATGCAGGTGTTGATACATCATGCATGGATGCTTTGATTAAATTAACATCTGTTTTAATGAATAGGGATTACAAAATGGAAAAAGCAAGAACTATGGAAGGGTTAGGCTTGAATCAATATAGTTTGGATGAATTGAAAAGTTTTTTGTAAACAATAAAATAAAAATAAATTTGGAGGAAGAAAACATGAAAAAGTGCAAACGTTTTGTATTTATGATGTTGCTGCTGTTATTTATTATGACTTTTACAGCATGTACAACTCAGGAACCACCTGTATCTGCAGGACCTGAGACGGAACCCGTTGATGAGCCGGACGAGTCAGACGCGACTTCTCCTGTTACCGATGATCGTTATGGTGGTGATTTAATAATTGCCACATCATCTGTTTCAAACACATTGGACCCTCATTATTCCGCAGGTGCCACAGCAAATTACCAATGGATGCAGTATGTATACGAAAATGCCATATGTTTGGGTGCGGACGGAAACTATTATCCGCAAATTTGTGACTTTGATTATGCAGATGACGGTTTATCCCTTACCCTTACAGTTCGAGATTATTATTTCTCAGATGGAAGCAAGGTTACTATTGATGACGTTGTTGCATCCTTTGAGCGTGCAGGAAGTGTTGGAGGTTCTTTCGACACAAAGGTTATGAGTTTGGTAACAGATACAAAAATTGAAGGTGACAGTGTAACATATACCTTCAGCTCGGTTGGAGTAACAACATTGACAGAAATTGCCGATGTTCGCGGACCGGGATATATAATGCCAAAGGCAATAATTGATAAGTTAGGTGAAGGAAATCAAATAACCGATAAGGCAGATGTTATAGGTACAGGCTGCTATGTGTTAACAACTTATAATCCTGATGTAGAAATTGTTTTGTCAAGAAATGAAAACTACGTTATTACTGATTTTGGCGGCACCGGAGTTGCTGCACCCCATAATGCCTATATGGACACCATTATATTTTCTGTAAATACTGACAGTAATTCCAGAACGGCAGGGATGATTGCAGGTGATTACAGCATCGGTGGCATAACTTCCGATATGGCTCCGTATGCAGAGAAGGTTGGATTAAGAAAGCATTTGTTATCCAATCAATGGACCCATGCAATATTCTTCAATTTGTCAGAAGATAACAAAGACAGCATTGTTCAGGATAAGAACTTTCGTAAAGCTGTAAGAGCTGCTTTGGATATGGATGCAATTATGCTGTCAGTACTGGAAGGTGACAGTACTCGATATGAGCTGGAGCCAAGTGCGATTCCCGCAAGCAACAAAACTTACTACAATGAGATACTGAAGAATACCGAATATAACATCCGAGATACGGAATTAGCTAAAAGTTATCTTGAAGCATCCGGATATAACGGAGAAGAAATCACATGGCTGGTGTCCGAGGGAGGCGCATTTTATCGTGCAGCAGTTGCAGGGGCACAGATGCTTGAAGATATAGGGGTAAATATAAACCTTTGGATAGTCGACAGTGGGTCCCATGGCTCATTGCGAGCAACCTCTACATCCGGTCATGATATCGGTGCATGGGAAAGTCAAAAAGCAATTATAAACCCTGCTGAACAATCAAGTTTTGTGACCGGTACTGCAGCAGGATGGTGGACAAATGATACCAAGACGGAATTACTCTCAGCAATGCAGGGATCAATAACCGGTTCCCATGAAAGTGTAGCAGCATACAATGCTTTTTGCGAATTGGTTGCTGAAGAAGTGCCGTATATAGTATTTGGAACAGCAAAGTCATTAGCTTATTCCCAGCCAAATGTTGAACTTAACTATGAAGGTATAATTTCCTATTACTGGAACACTTATTTTACCGACTAATGATGAGCATTAATTTTGGAGGGATGGCTCATCCCTCCATCTTTTTGAAACTATATTCAGAAGGGAGAAGATCCTTTGATAAGATTCATAATAAAGCGATTGTTATCTGTAGTTCCCGTATTAATAATTGTTGTTACCCTCGTATTTTTTCTTATGAGAGTTATACCGGGAGATCCGGCAACTTTGATGTTGGGCGATGATGCTGAGCCGGAAGACATTTTAGCATTCAAGGAGATGATGGGGCTTAACGACCCTATGATAAAACAATATATAGACTATGTAAAGAATATATTAACCGGTGATTGGGGTGACTCCCTATATTATAAAACACCTGTTTTTGACAATATAATAAATCGAATGGAGCCTACAATCCTTCTTATGTTATACAGTACACTTTTATCGGTATGCATCGGGATACCCTTCGGTATTATTGCGGCAAAATACCGTAATACAGTTGTTGACTACGGTCTTACAACCATATCAATTTTTGGCAATTCAATCCCGGTCTTTTGGTTGGGTATTATGATGATTTATTTATTTGGAGTAAAAATGATGTGGTTTCCGGTACAAGGATATATTTTTATTGAAAAAGGCGGATTGTGGCAGGCATTATACAGCATTACCTTGCCATCCTTCGCATTGGGATTTCAGCATATATCCAGTATCGCCAGATATACACGTTCAACAATGTTGGATGTTATGAACAATGATTATGTTCGTACAGCAAGAGCAAAAGGATTGACCGAAACTAAAGTTTATTATAAACATGCATTAAAGAATTCTCTTGCGCCCGTTGTTACATTGGTTGGTTTCTCAATGGCGGGAATGCTTGGCGGCTCAGTTGTTACAGAAACGGTGTTCAACATTCCGGGCATGGGTAAATTAGCATATGACTCCCTTATGCGGCGGGATTATACTCAGGAGCAGGCGATTATTTTATTTGTTGCTATTTTATTTATATTAACAAATATTTTATTGGATATTATTTATAAGTGGCTTGATCCGCGGATTGAGTTTGATTGATGGGGGTGGAAATATGCAAAAAAATGATAAGTTTATTTTCTTTATGAAACGTTACGGCAGAATAATCATAGCAGGCACAGTGTTGGTTCTTATTATTGTGATAGCGGTATTTGCACCTTTAATAGCAACTCATGACCCTAATAAAGTAAATATATATGAAGCCAAAATCACTCCGAATAACGAATACTTAATGGGTACGGATGCATACGGAAGAGATATCTTTTCCCGTGTTATATATGGCTCTCGGATATCGCTGATTATAAGCATATCAGTAAATGTGTTTGCAATAATCATTGGTACGACTATTGGTTTATTGTCAGGTTATTTTTCTTTTGCCGATAAAATAATGATGCGTATAATGGAAGCAATCAATGCCATGCCAATGCTGCTGTTAGCCATTGTTTTGGTTACAGTGCTGGGGCCGGGCACAGGCAAGCTTATTGCTTGCTTAACCATCGTTAATCTTCCCGGCATATCAAGGCTTGTCAGAAGTCAAGTTCTTTCCATTAAAGAGCAGGAGCATGTTGAAAGCGCAAGAGCATCAGGTGCATCAAACTTTAGGATAATATTCAAATATATTCTGCCCCTTTGTTATTCACCTCTTATTATAAGATTTGCAAATGGTCTTTCCAGCACAATATTGACCCAAGCGTCACTAAGTTTTCTTGGTGTGGGACTTGACCCCCGAATTCCCAGCTGGGGCGGTATAATTGGTGAAGGTCGGACTTTGGTTATGGTATACCCCCATATGTGCACCTATGCGGGGTTTGCTATAATCATCACAGTGCTAGCTTTCTCCATATTGGGCGATGGTGTGCGAGATGTGTTAGATCCGAAGCTGAGATGAGGTGGTTTATATGAGTGATATAAAAAGTGAAGATATAATTTTGAAAATACGTGATTTAAAAGTATATTTTGATGGATACAATGGTACAACACAGGTGTTAAATAATATATCCTTGGATATAAGAAAAGGTGAAGCATTGGGTATTGTTGGTGAATCCGGCTGCGGAAAAAGTATGACGGCACTTAGCATTATGAGATTGTTGCAGTCTCCCCCCGCTCGAATTGAAGGTAGTATCAGCTTCTGTGGTACAGAGTTGCTGACGCTTAATTCAAAGGATATACAGTCAATACGCGGGAACAGAATATCTATGATATTCCAGGACCCCATGACATCTTTAAACCCTGTATTCACCATAGGTCATCAATTAAGTGAAGTATTCATGCTTCATCAAAATATGACAAGAGAAAATGCTCGCAAAGCATCAATTGAAGCATTGCATATGGTGAATGTAGCAGCACCTGAAAAAAGAATAAAAAATTATCCTTATCAGTTATCGGGAGGTATGCGCCAGAGAGTGATGATTGCAATGGCATTGGCATGTAAGCCTGAACTGCTTATTGCCGATGAGCCTACAACAGCATTGGATGTGACAATACAAGCTCAAGTATTGGATTTAATGAACAATCTGCGTGATACAACAGGTGCGGCAATTGCTTTTATAACACATGATTTAGGAGTGGTTTCCGAAATGTGTGAGCGGGCTGTGGTGCTATATTGCGGAGAGATAATTGAAGAGGCAATGGTTGACAAACTGTTTTCTGACCCCAAGCATCCTTATACCAAAGGTTTGTTGTCTGCATTACCCCATAGGGGCAGCAGAGGTAGAAAATTGTATGTTATACCCGGCACAGTTCCACCTGCCGGGCAATTTCCAAAAGGATGTGTTTTTGCACCAAGGTGCAGCCATGCCTTTGATAGATGCCATAAGGATAAGCCTGTTGTAACCATTTTTGATAATGAGCATAAAGCCAAATGTTTTTTATATGAGGAGAAAAAATATGAATACATACAATCATGAAGTTCTCATTAAAGCAGATGGAATAACAAAATGGTTTCCTGTAAAAACATGGTTTTTTGAGAAAAAGCAGTTCATTCAAGCTGTAGATGATGTTTCCTTCACTTTATTTAAGGGTGAAACCATGGGTATAGTGGGAGAATCAGGATGCGGTAAATCTACATTGGCGAGAACACTTTTAAGGCTGATTGAGCCAACTGGAGGAAAAATCGAATATATGGGAAAATCCGTTCTCAATATGAATGGGAAGGAATTGCGCTCAATCCGAAAAAACATGCAAATTGTTTTTCAAGACCCCTACAGTTCTCTTCATCCCCGGATGATAATTGGAGATATTATTGCTGAGCCGCTGATAGTAAGCGGAATGATGCCTGATAAACACCAAAGAAAGAAGCGTATAACAGAATTAATTAAAATGGTGGGGTTGGATGAATCATATTTAAAAAGATATCCCCATGAATTTTCAGGTGGTCAGCGTCAGCGAATTGTTATAGCCCGTGCACTTGCTACAAATCCGGAATTACTAATATGCGATGAGCCTGTTTCTGCTTTAGATGTATCTGTGAGAGCTCAGATACTGAATTTATTGGAGGAATTGCAGGACAAGCTCAATCTTACATATATTTTTATAAGTCATGATCTTTCTGTAGTAGAGCATATTTGTGACAGAGTGGCCATAATGTATTTAGGACAAATGATAGAAACAGGCACAACTGATGAAATTTTTGAAAATCCCGTACATCCATATACTCAAGCACTTCTGTCAGCTATCCCAACAGTGGGAAAGGACATAAAACAAGATAGAATTATTTTAGAAGGTGATATACCCAGTCCTGCAAATCCGCCGTCCGGATGTCGGTTCAGAACCCGGTGCAGATATGCCAAGCTCGAATGTGAAGAAAAACCGCATATGCAGAAAGTTGGCAACAATCATTTTGTTGCATGCCATAAATTGAAGTGGCAGGATAAATGAAATAAAATTATTATTCATGGAGGGAAAATATGATATCTTTTGCTGCGACAGGAGATTCACTTATAATTGACCGCCTGCCACATGGCAAAGGGGTTGATTCAATTAGAGAATATCTTTCAAATGCAGATGTAAGATTTACAAATCTTGAAACAGTGATTATCGATAAGGATTGTTTTGCAAATACTTTTTGCGGAGGTGCATATGTATGGTCGCCAAGTTATGTATTGGATGAATTGCAGAAATTAGGATTTAATTTATATTCATGGGCTAATAATCATACGATGGATTTTTCATATAATGGTTTGAACAGCACAATTAAAAACTTGAAAGAGCGTAACATGATATATGCCGGTGCAGGAAGCAGCCTGTATGAAGCTTCAATGCCTGCGTTTCTAAACACTCAAGGAGGCAGAGTTGCTTTGTTGTCTCAAGCCTCTCTATATAACAGTCAGCGCGGCGCACGTGCCGGTGACCCGCACGATGCATTTCCGGCAAGACCGGGGTTGAATTTGCTTCGTTATAATGTTGAATACATAGTGACAGAAGAGCAAATGAATGTATTACGGGATGTTGTGACTAAGACAGATATGGATGCAGATGATGCGCTTGGTATAGCACAGGGCTTTGTTCAATCTCCTCCGAATGACATATTGGATTTTGATGGGGTAAAGCTTCGGTTAGGAAATTCCAACGGGCGAATGACATATCCCGATGAGCGTGATATGCTGCGTATGGAAAGACATATAAAAGCAGCGCTTATGAATTCCGATTATGCGATAGTATCAATACACTCTCATCAGATGAAAGGGAGAAATGAAAATGAGCCGGACTTTTTTCTCGAAGAATATGCGCACAGATGCATTGATGCAGGTGCTTCTGCAGTAATCGGCTCGGGTACACATTTGTTAAGAGGTATTGAGATATATAAAAACCGTCCAATATTTTATAGTTTGGGTAATTTTATATTTCAATCTCGATTCGCCAGCCGTATACCGGCAGATACAATTGAATCCCGAGGCTATAATCCGGAGCATTATGGAGCAGAGGCAATGTTTATCCATTCTAAAATTCCTCAAGGCGCAATGGGTAAAAACAGCATATACTACAGGTCTGTAATACCGTATTGGGAAATAAAAAATGGCAAATTGTTAAAGCTCATACTATTGCCAATAAAATTAGGTTTCTCAAATGGACCATATAATGTTAACGGCTGTCCTCAAACGGCAGAACCTTCATTGATATACGATGAAATAGTTTCTGCCAGCAAAAGCTACGGTACAAAATTTGAAGTTAAAGGTAATATTATCGAAGTGAAAATATAAAGAAATAAAAATTCTATGTAAAATACGCAATCCTAATAATAGGGAACCGGAACTAGTTGGTGGTAATGTTCAAACCTATTTGGAAGATATAGATTGGACATCATAGATAAAATATTCGGGTATTAAAACTAAGTTTACTATAGAATAGTTATGTTAACAGTATGTTTAGTTGGGGTCATATAATTGAAATAAAGCGGAGGAATTAACATGATATTTGGTGTTCTCAAAGATATTAAAGAAGGTGAATACAGAGTAATTTGCACACCTACGGAGGCAGCTACAATAATTGGTTCAGGACATATAGTATTAGCTCAGAAAGACTGCGGCAAAGCGTCAGGTTTTTCAAATGAAGCATATGAAAAGGCGGGAGCTGAAATAGTTGACAGTGCTGAAGAAATGTATGCCCGCTGCGATATGATTGCGAAGGTAAAAGAATTTGAAGAAAGCGAATATGGCTTGTTCCGTGAAAATCAGATTATTTTAGGCTGTATTCACCCTGCAGGTCATCCTAAAGAG
>ENA-UOOM01002891-UOOM01002891.1-fermentation-metagenome-genome-assembly--contig:-NODE-2891-length-13342-cov-2.341386_pt1 | contig 13342 bp, 11 predicted proteins | sample MGYA00245781_ERZ724031 | MGnify/ENA primary metagenome ERZ724031 (study PRJEB28704, sample SAMN03018317) | fermentation metagenome | biome: anthropogenic terrestrial biome; feature: soil; material... | reverse complement strand
GCCCTATCCAGAGCCTTTCGCCATGGAGCCAGATTGGAGAAGGATGGAGAGGGGGGCTTGTATTATCGCTATCAAAGTAGAGGTAGCCAGTTTCAGTTGCGTCTACCCCAACTAAACACTCTGGGCGAGGTGCTAGCCCTGACCAACCGCCATAATTTGGCTGGTGTGATCCTAGATCGCTTAGGAATGGAGGACCCTCGGCTCTGGAACATCGTGTCTAACTACTTTCACTTTGCTACGCTGTGATTTTTTCTGGGAAGAGACATGTTTTGAAGCCGATGTTCATAGATATTAGGGAAAGTTGGCTAAAAAGGGGGAGAGAGAAATGAGCCTAAGTGTAAAAGAAAACCGCCTTGTCGCGGTAAATCGATTGGGGGAAAACACGCTTCAGACAGTTTTGCAAGGTAAAATGGAACTACCTAGCACAGCAGCTCCCGTAGGAAGAGTTGTTTGGGTGAAAGGTACTCCCGTTCTAAAGTCTTTCACAACAGATCAGGACCGAGTCTATGTTCAGGGAGTAATTGATCTGATGATGGTTTATGTGCCTGAAACCCTTGAAGGAGAACCAGCTGGATTAAGGCGGGTGGAATGGCCTGGGGCCCTCCCCTTTGATCACTATGTTGAGCTGATCGGGGCGGAACCTGGAATGAGAGCCGAAGTCGAAAGTTCAATTCTAGTCTGTGAATGGGATCTCCGCTCGGGACAGTATTCTCTAGATGTGGATTTGATTGTAGCCACTGCCGTACGCGTTGATCACGTTCAGCAGTTTTCTGCTATTTGCGATGTGAATATTGGTAAACCCATCAAGCTGAGTACTGATGGATTAATTCTTAATCCGCTGACCCCACCGGTGGAATTTGAGGTGCAAAAGGACCTCACCGGTATTTTAGAGCTCCCAGAAGAGACTCCACCTATTCAGACTATTCTTGACGTTTATCCGCAACTACAAATCAAGGAACAGGAGCTGAGTCAGGGCAAACTAGTACTCAAGGGGACAACTGCACTCTCAGTTTTGTATGAGGCAGAGGATTATAGTGTGCATGAGCAGCTATTTTCTCACGTCTTGCCTTTGGAACTGACCTTTGACAAGCCCGAAATCTCATCTGAAATGGTGGTGCAGGAGCGTTTAGAGGCAACGTGCCAAACCTTCGTAGTGAATGAGGGGCGAGATATTCGGGTGGAGCTTCAAGTTGAAGGTACGATTAGCCTTCGTTTAAGGCAGCCAGCTCGCGTCTTGACCGAGATTGCCACCCCAGGTAACCAGGTGCAAGTACGTAAAGAAGTGATAGGTATCGATAGTTTTGTTACGGAAAAGGAGCAACAATGGGTGGTCCGCGGTTTGCTAGAAATTGGTCAACAACTCCCACCCATTCGGGAACTACTACGCAGTGGCGCCGTGGCCCATTTGATCGACTACGAGGTCGATGAGGATAAGATCATTTTAGAAGGTGTTGTGGATGTGGAGTTATTCTATCTAGCCCACTCCGAAGAGGACACAAAGCCCCTCTATCGGGGGCAATTTCCAGAGGTTATTCCCTTCAAACAAACCCTAGTCCTATCTGGGCTCGAGTCGGGTATGCAACCACAAATCAAATTGACCGTGGGTCAAGTTCAACCTGATTTGATTAATCGGGAGACTGTCGAAGTTGCCCTCATGATTCAGGCCACAGTCAGTGTTGTGGAGTACTTAGAGGTGGAAGTTGTGGTAGAAGCGGTAGAAGTGGAGGCCCCCCCTGAAGATCCACCCACATTGACCTATGTATTTGTGCAAAGCGGCGATACGATCTGGAAATTGGCTCGTCAATATCACACCACCGATGAAGCCATTTTGCAGCGAAACCCTAGCCTGCAAAACAATCCAGATTTACTCAAGCCAGGTGACCGTGTCTATATACCAAGAAACTAACAAGCATTCATCGGCTCCTTGGAGGGCGTTACCCCCTAAGGAGCCGGTTTGTTTGCTAGGCAACGTTTCTGGCACTTTTGGGGCATAATAAAGGGAAATGATTGGAAGGGTGTTTAGATGCTCTCCTTACTCTTCGCAGCTCTCTCAGGTGTGCTCATGGCTCTCCAAGGTGCCCTTAACTCAGCCCTAGGCAAGGTTGTTGGCCTGCTCGAAGCGACCTTCGTAGTTCATGTGGTAGGTTCAATTGTGGGACTAGTTCTCCTTTTGGTAGGTCTAGGATCCGGAAATTGGCAAAACTGGGGGCAAGCCCCTTGGTATACTTATCTCGGTGGTCTTTTGGGCGTGGGTATCGTCTATCTTGTAGTGGCCTCCATTGCCAAGATAGGGGTGGCTCCCGCGACCACCGCTATTATTGTGGGGCAGGTTTCTATGGCCGCTCTCATTGATTTCTTCGGCTGGTTTGGTCACGAACCTCTACCCTTTAACTATCTCAAGGGTCTTGGCTTGACTCTGATGGCCTTAGGCGCCTGGTTATTGTTGTCGCGCTAAAACTAGGAGGAATTTTCTGTTTAGTGCTGAAATAAAAGTAGGACAGGGGGAGTGTCATGGATCAGATTAGTCTCCGAGCCTACGCCAAGATTAACCTCACCTTAGACGTTGTGGGGCGCAGAAAAGATGGCTATCATCTTCTGCAGAGTGTCATGCAATCCATTTCTCTCGCGGATTTCCTTACTCTCCGCCCGCAGTCAGAAGGGATTACCCTTGTGACTGATCACCCCACTGTGCCAACTGATGAAACCAACATTTGTTGGGGAGCGGTGACCGCTTTTCAACGCTATACAGGTGTCACCAGGGGTGTTAGAATAGAGCTTGTTAAGAATATTCCCCTCCAGGCTGGGTTAGGTGGTGGAAGCACAGATGCCGCCGCTGTGTTACATGGTTTGAATCAGCTCTTCGCTACGAATTTGAGCCTTCAGGAGTTACAGACCATTGGTCTTCAAATAGGTGCCGATGTACCCTTTTGCTTGCAGGGAGGCACCGCATTAGTACAAGGAATTGGCGAACAGATTACAACTCTCACGTCTTTTCCTACCGCTACCATCGTACTAGTTAAACCTAAGGAGGGAGTCTCTACTGCAGAGGTCTACAGAAGTCTTTCCCCTGCAGCACATGGTGGTAAATCCACCATGGAGCTGGTAGCAAAGCTAGCCACTCAAGCATCTGTAGAGCAATTGGGGTTAGGATTGTCAAATGCCTTAGAAGCGGTAACTATAGACTTAGTGCCAGAAATAGGGGTCTGGAAAGAGCGTCTGCTGACTGCAGGATCTTGTGGAACCCTCATGTCCGGCAGTGGAACCACGGTGTTTGGGCTCTTCACAAATTTTGAATTAGCCAAGCAGTTTTCAGTAGACTGGTCAGATCAAGCTAGAGTATTCGTGGTTCACCCAGTGCCGAGAGGTGTGGATCAGATGAACGGAGGAGACTTAACATGAAAGTGGATGCCGTAGTCTTGGCGGGAGCCCCCAATAACGGGCAATTAAAAGAAGTAAACGGGGAAAAATGGGAAGCAACCATCCCTATCCACGGTAAACCCATGGTCAATTATGTCATAGAATCATTGCAGAACTCGAAGACTGTAGAAAACCTCATTGTCGTGGCTCCTTTAGAGATTAAGGACTCCTTACCGCCCCACGTAACTGTGGTGCAGTCTGGAGACACCCTCACTGAGAATGTGTTCATAGCCCTGGAGGCTTTAGAAAAAAAGAACATGATGCTCCTAGTTACCTCCGACATTCCTTTTATCCATCCGGAAGCAATCGATGATTTCGTAGGCAGGTGTGCAGAACTGGATGGAGAAGTCTATTATCCCCTGATCTCCAAAGAAGCTAATCAACAGGTGTATCCTGAAACAGTGCGCACCTACTTTAGGCTAAAGGAAGGTACCTTTACCGGTGGCAATGCTCTCATGGCGAGTCCTGAGGCCATTGCTAATTCGCGCTGGATCATGGACGAGGTCATTTTTAAACGCAAGCAACCCTGGAAGATCTTTCGTCTTTTGGGTTTGAAGTTCATCATCAAGTTTTTGACTAAACAACTCACTCTCCAGGAGATTGAGAAACGAGCTAGTGGAATACTGGGTTATAAAGGGATTTTGATTATTTCTCCCTATCCTGAACTAGGTACTGATGTAGATAAGCCTAGTGACCTTGCCCTAGCTACCAGGTTGATTGGTTCTGTTCAAGGCAAGGAGGCATAGCATGCGTCGTGCACATAGAATCGCCGCCATTACCAAAACTCTAGTGGAACAACCCCATCACATTTTTGCTGTGGGGGATTTTGCTGATCTTTTTGGGGTGGCCAGATCTACCCTTTCGGAAGACCTAGCCATTATTCGTGCCACCTTTGAAAACTTAAACATGGGAAGGGTGGAGACCATTTCTGGGGCGGTAGGTGGTGTGCGCTATTTACCAGAATTAACCAAAGACCAGGTCCTCCAGCATGTTCAAGAGTTTTGCCAACGTCTCCAAGAACCACATAGAATTTTACCTGGAGGCTTTGTTTATACGGATGATTTAATCTCTTCACCCCTCTTGTTGCGCATAGTGGGTCAAATTTTCGCGACCCAATTTCAAGCAGAGAATCCAGAATATGTAGTGACTGTGGAAACAGCCGGTATTCCCGTTGCACTGCAAACAGCCCATGCTTTGAATGTACCCCTCGTAGTTGTTCGGCGTCAGAGCCGGCCAACTGAAGGACCAGTCTTAACCATGAACTTTTTATCTGGGCCAGCTCGCCAGATTGAGACTATGTCCCTATCGCGTCGAGCCTTGCCCCGCAATAGCCGGGTGCTACTTATTGATGACTTTATGAAGGCAGGAGGTACCTTGAGGGGTCTTGCTGATTTAATGGGTGAATTTGAGTGTCCTGTGGTGGGCAAGGGAGTTCTAATCGAAACTGGCTGGCCTTCCGAAAAGCTAATCCACGATCATTTAGCACTCATCTATCTTCAGGAGGTAAATGTTGAAGAGCAGAAGGTGGTAGTGCAACCTGCAGACTGGATCCTGCGCTAGAATGAGTTGATGGAGGTATTGTCGATGAAAGAAACTGCCGCAATTATCTTAGCAGCAGGACAGGGTTCGCGGATGCGCTCCGAATTAGCAAAGGTACTACATCCTTTGGCGGGATTAGAAATGGTCAATCATGTGGTGCGTAGTGTTCGCTTAGCTCACTTTGATCGGGTCTTAGTGGTCATTGGCTATCAAGGAGATCGGGTCGGAGTTGTTTTATCAGAGGTTGAGCTAGTAGAGCAAACCCAGCAACTGGGGACCGGGCATGCAGTTAATCAATGTGCGGAGGCGTTAAAAGACTTCACTGGCTCTGTCTTAGTGACCTATGGTGATACACCCTTGTTTAGGGGTGAGACTTTTGAGAAGCTCTTGGCCTATCATGAAGAACAAGGAGCTGCGGCCACCATCTTAACTGCCATTTTCGAGGATCCAAGTGGCTACGGTCGTATTCTTCGGGATGGACAAGACCATGTTTTAGGTGTGGTGGAGCACAAGGATGCCAGTCCCACAGAGCTGCAAATTCAAGAGATTAATACTGGAACCTACTGTTTTGATAGTGAGTTACTTTTTCAATATTTGAGCCAAATCACTCCAGACAACGCCCAAGCGGAGTACTATCTTCCTGATGTTTTGCCATTGATGATTGCTCGAGGACACAAGGTAGCAGGTTATATCCTTGAGGATCCCCAGGAAAGTATGGGTATCAACGATCGGGTTCAACTAGCTCAAGCGGAAGGTATTTTGCGCGATCGGCTCTGTGAGTATTGGATGAATCAAGGGGTAACCATTATCGACCCCAGTTCCACTTGGATTGAAGTGGATTGTCAAATTGGACAAGATACCATTATTTATCCACAAACCTTGATTCAAAAGGGTACCGCCATCGGTTCGAATTGTGTAATTGGTCCTAATTGTCGGTTATCTGGGGCCCGGATTGGGTCTGATGTAACCATGGAAAGTACTGTAATTTTAAATGATGTAGTTGAGGCAGGGAGCCGAGTGGTTCCATTTACGTTTTTGACCAAGTGAAAATGGGAGGAAAATTGTGATCATGGATCAAGGTAGTAAGAAGCTCAAGGTATTTACTGGTAATGCCAATCCTGAATTGGCTCTAGAAATTTGTAAGTGCTTAGGGTTAGAGCTCGGTCAGGCAGAAATGACGCGCTTTAAAGATGGTGAAATACGGGCAAGGATTGGAGAAACAGTGCGTGGTGCTGATGTCTTTATTATCCAGCCACTGAATAACCCTTCAGCGGAACATCTTATGGAATTATTGATTATGATTGACGCCATGCAAAGGGCCTCAGCTAAGGAGCTAATTTGATTACGGCAGCTGGCGCAGATCGGGTGGTCACTTTAGACCTCCATGCTGGTCAAATTCAAGGATTTTTTGATATTCCGGTGGATAATCTCAAGGGCATGCCTATCATCGCTGAATACTTGTTACAAAAGAACCTAGAAGATCTGATTGTCATTTCCCCTGACGTAGGTGGAGTAGTCCGTTCTCGTGAATTGGCGGACCGTCTCAATTGCCAAATTGCTATTGTGGACAAACGCAGACCTAAACCTAATGTGGCTGAAGTAATGAATATTATCGGAGAAGTCGAAGGAAAAACTGCTGTGATCATCGATGACATGATCGATACCGGTGGTACAATTGTGAACGCAGCCAAGGCTCTGATTGAGAAGGGAGCAAAAGAAGTATACGCCTGTTGTTCTCATGCGGTCTTTTCTGATCCGGCCGCGGAGATCTTGCAAGCCAGCCCCCTCAAAGAAGTGATTATCACCGATAGTATCCACTTACCAGTGGAAAAGCAGATTCCTAAACTCACGCAACTATCTGTGGCGCCCCTCTTTGCCGAGGCCATCCGCAGGATCTTTGAAGAAAAGCCGGTAAGCAAGCTATTTGACTAAAGGGACCAAGAGTGATATCATTAGACGGAATGTAAAGGAGGCGGTAATAGGTATGGCAAATTACCAGCTAATCGTGGAAAGCAGAACCGAAACCGGTAAATCTTATGCACGTAAACTCCGGGCTGAAGAGAAGATTCCTGCTGTGGTTTATGGAAGTGGAAACCCAGCCATTACCATAGAGGTGCCCATTCGTGAAGCAGAAAGAGCTTTGGCATCCCATGGGAGTTTGATCAATCTTGCTTTGGGTGGAGATTCCAAAACGGTAATCGTGAAGGATATCCATCGTGATCCGGTCCGAGGGAGTTTACTTCACTTAGACTTCCACGAAATTGACATGAGCAAAAAGCTCGAAATTACAGTACCCATTAGAGTTTTTGGGGAAGAAGCTCGTCCAAACGATGGTGGCGTAGTAACCACCCTGCTTTGGGAAGTTACAGTATCTTGTCTACCGACGGATATTCCAGAGACAATTGATGTGGACGTATCCGCGCTAGAGTTAGATCAAGTGATCAGTGTTGCCGAATTACAGTTGCCAGCAGGTGTCGAGATCATCGATGACGCGGATGAGGCAGTTGTGAAGGTTGACATCCCCTCCCTCGCCATTGAGGAAGAGGACGATGCAGATGCAGATGTGGATGAAGCTGCTGCTGAAGCCACAGAAGAAGCTGAAGAAGACGATTCTGCAGACGAATAAGTACGTAGACATTAGTGCGCACAGTGCGGTTGATTGTACTGTGCGTTCTTTTCTGATCTTTTTTTAGGGGGAATCTGTGAAAGTAATAGTAGGTTTGGGCAATCCCGGGCTTCGCTATGCCCGGACCCGCCATAATCTTGGTTTTTGGGTTATTGATGAGCTTAGCAATAGGTGGCAGATACCCCTGACTAAGCATAAATTTCAAGCAAAATATGGTGAAGGCCTAGTTCAAAATGACAAGGTCGTGCTCGTGAAACCCCAGACCTTCATGAATAGAAGTGGGGAGTCCGTTGGCGGCTTAGTAGACTTTTATCAACTGCAACTGACAGATCTTTTGGTAATTTACGACGACCTAGCTTTACAGCCAGGCATTCTTAGGATTAAGGGTGCCGGAAGTGCCGGAGGTCATAATGGGGTGAACAATATCATCAACCATCTCAAGACTACAGAATTCCCCCGTTTGCGCCTAGGCATTGGTGGACCACCTCCTTTTCTTTCCAGTGCAGACTATGTATTGCAGGGAATCGAAGAAGGGGAGCTAAAGATACTAGAGGATGCTTGTAAGCAGGGGGCAGATGCAGTGGAAATGTGGTTAAAGTCAGGCTTACTCCCTGTAATGAATCACTATAATCGGAAGCAAACTAATGGGACCTGATCTGAGGGGAAAGGGGAAGTAAATTTGTCTCTTCAAAGTCTAGTGGACCTACTGAGCCATAGCAAGGAGCTCACCACAATTAACCAGAAAATCCAAGCACGAAGAGGACAAGGCCAGATTATTACCGGTTTATCTGGAGGGCAACGTGCCATTTTTCTCAGCAACATTTACCGACCGGACGGGGTCATGCTAGTAGTAACGTCCGATTTGGCCCAAGGGGAAAAGTTGGCCCAGGATCTGCGGGCCCTAATTCCAACTAGCAGACCACTAATTTGGGAAGGTAATGAGTTGATGCCTTACGAAGAGGCCTTACCGGCCTTGGATTTACGCACCGCCAGGCTTAATGTGCTCCAAGGTGGTAGTAAGGCTGGCACAGTAATTTTTGCCCCCGTTACTAGTTTGCTGGAAGGCCTCATCTCTCCCGTCTGCCTGGCGAATTCGCAATTTTCGATTAACTTAGATTCCTACTTTGATTTAGATGAGCTGGCTAGCAAATTAGTGTCCCTAGGGTACGAACGGGTGGCGTTAGTCGAATCTTGGGGTCAGTTTAGCATCCGAGGAGGTATTGTGGATATTGCCCCTGTGGGAGGCGAGTATCCGATTCGGCTTGAGCTATTTGGTGATGAAGTTGATTCTTTACGTGTATTTGAGTTCGAAACTCAAAAATCCTTAGAAAACATCAAAGAAGTAACCATCGGACCTGCTCGGGAGACCCTGTATGATTTTTCAAACTTGGATCAGATTAAGCAGGAAATTTGGCTAGCAGCCCAAGGTCAGAGCGAACGCTTACATCGCCTAGGACTAGCCCAGGAGGCTGATGATCTGTTGGCCCAGGTGGCTAGGCATCTAGAACAGTTCGAGGAGCAAGGGTATTTTCCAGGGATAGACCAATATAAGCCTTTCTTTAGCTCCAAAGCCACCCTACTAGACTACTTACCTAGTGACACTCTAATTGTCCTAGATGAACCAACACGGCTTAAGGAAGCTGCTGTCCATGCTTCTACTGAGATCGGAGAAAACATTAGCGTCCTTTTGGCGCGGGGGAGGGTGTTAGGCAATTTTGCCCAGCTGTATTGGGATTGGAATGACTTGTGGGCTAAGTTCCAAGAACGCTCGCCAGTTTATCTTGCGGTTCTAGGTAAGAGAGTTCCTGGTATGGAAGAAGCTGGTACTAGTTCTTTGAGTTTGCGCATGCCAGAGCATTTTGGTGGTAGTATCGAGCGCATGCTGCGCCGGGCAAAACAATGGCGCAAAGAACATTATCGCATTCTGATTCTTACTTCCACGCCCGAACGGGGGCAACGAGTTGCAGAGTTGCTACGGGCCGAAGAGATTCCTGCCATCTTTGTGGAGCAACTAGAACGGGAGCTCCAAATTGGTAATTGTGTGGTCACTACTGGAAGTCTGGAGACTGGTTTTGAGTTTCCTGCTTTTAAATTGGTGGTCCTTACCGAGTTAGAGCTTTATGGGCGACCGCGGGCTAAGACACGGGTTGCTAAAGTTGAAGAAGGTTTACGAATTGCCCCCCACGAGTTGAGGGTGGGTGATTATGTGGTCCATATCAATCATGGTATTGGCCAATACTTAGGGATCGAAGCTTTGCAGGTGGATAATCGCTCGAAGGACTACTTGTATATTCGCTATGCTGGCCAAGACCGTCTTTATGTGCCTACTGATCAAATCAACCTTCTCCAACGGTATGTTGGTTTAGAGGAAGCTCCTCCCCGCCTTTCGAAGCTTGGTGGTAACGAGTGGGCCAGAGTGAAAAAGCGCGCTAAAGAATCTGTGCAAGAGATGGCGGAAGGCTTGATCAAGCTGTACGCAGAACGGGAAGCTCTTCCTGGCTTTGCTTTTCCAGAAGATACGCCTTGGCAAAGGGATTTTGAAAACTCTTTTCCCTATCAAGAGACGCCAGATCAACTGCAGGCCATTGAGGCTGTAAAAAGGGATATGGAAAAAGCCCAACCAATGGATCGCCTGCTCTGTGGGGATGTGGGTTATGGGAAGACTGAGGTGGCTATTCGGGCAGCTTTTAAGGCGGTCTCCAGTAGCAAGCAGGTGGCTGTGTTGGTGCCGACCACAATCTTAGCCCAACAACATCATCGTACTTTTGTAGAGCGCTTTGAAGGCTTTCCCATTAATATCGCGGTGATTAGCCGCTTTCAATCCCCTGCGGAAGTAAACCGTACTTTAGATAAGGTGCGCATCGGTTCGGTGGACGTGATTATTGGAACCCATCGTCTTTTGTCTAAGGATGTGGTCTTTAAGGATTTAGGTCTCGTTATAGTAGATGAAGAACAACGCTTTGGAGTGGCTCAAAAAGAACGCCTGAAAGAGATCAGTAAAACAGTCGATGTCCTCACCCTATCCGCGACTCCAATTCCGAGAACTTTGCACATGGCCATGGTAGGGGTCAGGGACATGAGCGTGATCGAGACGCCCCCTGAGGATCGCTATCCGATCCGGACCTATGTGGTAGAGTATGATGAACAGATTATCCGCCAAGCTATCATGCGCGAATTGGCTAGACAAGGGCAAGTCTATTTTGTGCATAATCGGGTTCAGTCCATTGATTTTATTTATGGTGAATTGCAGAAGCTAGTACCTGAGGCGCGCATCGCCATTGCCCATGGACAAATGGACGAGACAGTTTTGGAGCGGGTGATGCTCGACTTTTATAATGGCGAATTTGACATCTTGCTCTGCACCACAATCATTGAGACTGGGATGGATATTGGTAATGTAAACACCCTGATTGTAGACCATGCGGATTATTTGGGTTTGGCCCAGCTCTATCAGCTCCGAGGGCGGGTCGGACGGACTAATCGTGTAGCGTACGCTTATTTCACCCATCGCAAAGACAGGGTTTTGGCTGAAGATGCTGAAAAACGCCTCTCGGCCATTAAGGAGTTTACCGAATTAGGTTCGGGAATTCGCATTGCCATGAGGGATTTAGAAATTCGGGGTGCAGGTAATCTTTTAGGACCTGAACCGCATGCATTTATCGCGTCAGTTGGTTTTGAGCTATACTGTAGGCTCTTGGAGGAGTCCATTAAGGAGCTCAGGGGTGAGGCAGTTGTGGCCCCGCCAGAGCCAGTTTTGGACCTCCAGGCTGATGCTTTCATCAGTGATGATTTTGTGGAGGATCCTGGTCAAAAAGTCGAATTATATCAGAAGATTATTGCCCTTGATTCTCTAGAAGCCTGTGATGACCTAGAAGAAGAAATTCAGGATCGCTTCGGTGATTTACCCCAGGCTGTGCGCAATCTCCTGCAAATCGCCCGCATTAAGGTGTTTTCCCGGTTCTTGGGTATTAGTCATATTACGGCTCGGAAGAACAAATTTGAAATTAGGTTTTTGGAAGGTTTAGCCATTGAAGCGGAAAAGTATGCAACTTTATACCAACACTATCGGGGTAAGATCTCGTATCGACATGGACGGATTGGGCAACTTCTAGTGGAGAAAGATCCCGTGGACGAGCAGGCGTTACTGTTCCTCACTGAGGTATTAGCTGCCATTCGGGATGAATAAAAGTGGAAAAGGGAGTCTATACTAAGGGCAAGCAACCTTAGAGGAGGGGTGTGGCGTTGAAAGCAACTGGGATAGTAAGACGAATAGACGATCTAGGTCGTGTAGTCATCCCCAAAGAAATTAGGCGTACTTTGCGTATTCGCGAAGGCGATCCCTTAGAGATTTTTGTTGATCGAGATGGGGAGGTGATTCTTAAGAAATACTCACCCATAGGTGAACTAGGGGATTTTGCCCAAGAGTATTCTGACTCTTTGTATGAAACTACAGGTCATGTCGCCATTATTACTGATCGAGATGCGGTTGTGGCCATTTCTGGGGCCCCTAGAAAACAGTGGGTGGATCGATCCATCGTATCCGTTGTGGAAAAGGCCATGGAATCACGACGCACTATCACCACAAGAAAAGGGGAACATCCAGAAGACGACCAATGGGAGTTTGCCATGCAGGTTATTGCACCCATTATTTCTGAAGGGGATCCCATTGGCACTGTCATCTTAGGTACTAACGAACAGAGCCGTAGTTTGGGTGAATTGGAGATAAAGTTGTGCGAAACCGCGGCAGGATTTTTAGCAAAACAAATGGAACAATAGGGCAAATCATCGGGTAGGGGACTCCTAGTCATATCCCGCACCTTCGTAGCGTAAAGTGGACTACGGAAGGGAAGTAGGTACATGACAAAGGAGTCTTTTTTACGTGGTGCAGTAATTTTAGCTCTAGCAAGTATGGTGAGTAGAGTAATCGGACTAATTTATATGGTGGTCTTGCCCCGCTTAATCTACGATGATGGAATGGGTTTGTACCAATTAGTAAAACCGATCCACTATTTTGCAGCTGTAATCGCCATCGCAGGTATGCCTGTGGCTATTTCCAAATTAATTGCAGAAAAGGTGGCCCAAGGTTCGGTAAGTGAGGTTAGACGGGTCTTTAGACTGGGTACTCTGGTGGTAGTTGTGACCGGAGGGGTTGTGGCACTAAGTCTATTGGCTGGTTCTAGTTGGTTTGCCCAAGTCTTTGCTCGAGATCTGGGAGTTAGTTCAACCCTAGCCATTTTGGGCCCAGCCTGCTTCTTCTTGGCCCTTAGTGCCTCTTTTCGTGGATTCTTTCAAGGTTTACAATACATGACTCCTACTGCCATCTCCCAAGTTGCTGACCAGGTCATTCGGGTAGCAGCTACGATTTTTTTGACCCTTTGGTTAAGACCCTGGGGTATTGAGCGCGCAGTCACGGGAGTTGCTTGGGGGTTTTTAGTTGGAGAATTGACTGGTTTCTTAGTGTTAGTAGGTTTTTACTTGCTCAAACAAAGGGAAATACTAGGTGAACTGCCACCTTTAAACTTAAGACAAGGCCCAGACTCCGCAACTCAGATTGTGGGCAAATTATTGAGTTTAGCTATGCCTGCCGTTATTGCGACCGTATTGTGGCCCATTATGCAGTTAGCAGACAGCCTCTTAATTCCTTGGCGGATGGAGGTGGCTGGCTTTGATCCTGATGCCATTCGTGAAGGTCTAGGTCACTTGGGGATGGCCCTGACGTTAGCCCAGTTTCCCAATATAATTACGGTAGCCCTGGCTACT
>ENA-UOOM01002890-UOOM01002890.1-fermentation-metagenome-genome-assembly--contig:-NODE-2890-length-13342-cov-4.150674_pt1 | contig 13342 bp, 11 predicted proteins | sample MGYA00245781_ERZ724031 | MGnify/ENA primary metagenome ERZ724031 (study PRJEB28704, sample SAMN03018317) | fermentation metagenome | biome: anthropogenic terrestrial biome; feature: soil; material... | reverse complement strand
GTCCACGCCGTTGCCCAAAGATTTTGACATTTTTCTGCCTTGGCTGTCCCGAATCAATCCGTGAATCAGCACGTTCGAAAAGGGAATATCACCCATTTGGCTCATGCCCGCCATAATCATCCTGGCTACCCATAAAAAGATGATATCAAAGCCCGTCACCAACACATCGTTGGGATAGAATTTTTTCAAATCTTCCGTTTGTTCAGGCCAACCCAACGTAGAAAAAGGCCACAGTGCCGAGCTGAACCAGGTGTCCAACACATCTTCATCTTGACGAATGTTTTGACTTTGACATTTTGTGCAGACTGAAGGCGCTTCTTTTTGTACGATAATCTCGCCGCAGTCATCGCAATAATAAACGGGAATTCTGTGTCCCCACCACAATTGACGCGATATACACCAATCTTTGATGTTATCCATCCAGTTAAAATAGACTTTTTCAAAATGTTTCGGCACAAACCGCACCATATCATCTCTCACTGCCTTTGCTGCCGGTGTTGCCAAAGGTTCCATCTTCACAAACCATTGTTCGCTGGTCAGCGGCTGAATGGTGGTATCGCAGCGATAGCAAGTGCCCACATTGTGCGTATAGGGTTCGGTTTTAACAAAAAGACCCTGTTGCTTCAAGTCTTCAATAATCTTTTCACGCCCCTCAAGCAAGCTTAGTCCTCTGTAAGCTTCAGGCACGTTTTCATTTAAAATCCCATCATCGTCGCATATTCTTACCTGCGCCAGTTTGTGCCTTTGCCCCATTTCAAAGTCGTTGGGGTCGTGACAAGGTGTTACTTTTACACAGCCTGTACCAAACTCCTTTTCCACGTACTCGTCCGCAAAAATCGGCAGAACTCTGCCCACCAACGGCAGCACCGCATTTTTACCGATAAGATGGGTATACCTTTCATCATCAGGCGCAATGGCAATGCCCGTATCGCCCAGCATGGTCTCCGGTCTTGTCGTTGCCACAACCAGGCTCTCTTCGCTGTTTTCTATCGGATAGCGAATATGATAAATGTAACCTTCCTGTTCTTCATATTCCACTTCCGCATCCGAAATCGTCGTTTTGCAGTCGGTGCACCAATTGATGATTCTGTTTCCACGATAAATTAAGCCATTATCGTATAAATTGATAAAAAATTCCTTCACCGCCTCACTGCACCCCTCGTCCATCGTAAAACGCTCTCTGCTCCAGTCGCAAGAAGTGCCCAGTTTGCGAAACTGCTTTGCGATTCTTTCACGATAATAGCGGCTCCAATCCCAGGCTTCTTCCAAAAACGCTTCCCTGCCAAACTCTTCCTTTGTTTTTCCGTAATCATTTTTGATTTTTTCGACCAATTTTACCTCTGTGGCAATGGAGGCATGGTCTTCCCCCGGCAGCCACAGTGCGCTGTAGCCCTTCATTCTCTTATAACGTGTCAAAATGTCTTGAATGGTCCCGTCAAAGGCGTGACCCAAATGCAGCTGCCCCGTGATGTTGGGCGGAGGCATCACAATGGTGAAGGCTTTTCCGTTTGGATGAATCTCCGGTTTAAAGTATCCCTGCTTTTCCCAATTTTCATATAATTTGTTTTCTATTTTGCTGTGGTCGTAACTCTTTTCAAGCATGTGTTTCACCTCTGTATTTATTCCCGATTCGTGCAAATAAAAAAATCCCCTGCATCAAGCAAAGGACGAATCACCGCGGTACCACCTTTATTAGATGAGCTATCTCACCCATCTCACTCATTTACGCATTTTGCGCTTTTTACTCCAAAGCGACGTTCAGTTTCTTTTATTAAGCCTTTTCAGCAAATCGGCTCTCTCTGCAAATATCCGAAAACTTACTCTTCTTTTTCATCGTAATATTAAAATAATTACATTATATTATAACACAGCATTATTCGTTTGAAAAGTGTCTATTGGCTTTGTTTTTATTTTTTCGCCGAATGAACACAATGATTGCTATGGCAACAACTGCCAGCAGCGCGCTGATTAACTGTGCCAGACTGATGGTGTTAAAGACATATACGTGGTCAGTTCTGAGAAATTCGATAAAAAATCTGCCTACCGAATAAAATGCCAAATATGCACAAATCGTCTCTCCGTTATGTTTTTTGAGGTGTTTGTCGTAATAAAGCAAAAAAACAAACCCTAACAAGTTCCACAAAGATTCATACAAGAAGAGCGGATGAACTTGAACAATGCCCATTTTGGAATCGACAACCGATATTGCCCAGGGCAGCGAGGTGGGCGTGCCATAAACTTCCATGTTAAAGTAATTGCCCCACCTGCCGATGGCTTGGCCCAGTATCAAGCTGGGCGCCAACATATCTGCCATCATCCAGGCATTCAGTTTTTTGATTTTGCACATAATCACCACGCCTGCAATGCCGCCTGCTATGCCGCCTTGTATCGCCAGTCCGCCCTCTCGAAAAGCGAAAACGGATAACGGATTTTGTGCATAATAATAAAGATGGGAAACAACATAGCCCAATCTGGCGCCGACAATAGCAAGAGGAATGGCCAAAAGCAGCACGTCAAGCACCGCCTCCGAATCCATCCCTCTTTTCTTTGCTCGATAAAGCGCAATTATCATACCCAATGCAATGGCAAAGGCAATAATAACCCCATACCATCTCACTTCAAGGCCAAATATCTCAAATGCAACGGGATCAGGCATTGATAAAATTGCTGTCATATTGTTTTCGGCTACGAAACAATTTCGCCTTCGCCGCCCTTGCGATTTACGCCTGCCGCATTGCCCTCTTCAGAGTCAATATGCATATCCAGGGCAAATTTCGGGCTCACACGCACCAATACGTTGTCAAAAGTCAAGCCTCTGTCTCCGCCTACTTTGACTTTTACGACGTCTTTGTCTTTTACGCCCAGTTGTTCTGCTTCTTTGTCACTCATGTGAATGTGTCTGCTGGCTACAATAACGCCTTTGTCCAACTCCACTTCACCGTTGGGTCCTACCAATTTGCATCCGGGTGTGTCTTCGATTTGTCCGCTTTCACGAATCGGCGCGTCAATACCCAACTTAAAGGTATCGCCTGTCAATATTTCCACCTGCGAATCGGGTCTGGTGGGTCCTAAAATTCTCACTTTGCCGATGCTGCCTTTGGGTCCCACAATTTCTACTTGCTCTTCGCAAGCATATTGTCCGGGCTGGCTTAAATCACTTTTAAATGTCAATTCATCTTTTCCGAAAAGTTTTTTTACGTCCTCTTGTTTTAAATGGATGTGTCTGTTTGATAATGAAACCGGTATTTTCATATTTCCCCCATAATGATTAATGATTTTTTTATTTTAACATTTTCCATGTTAATTTTACAAAATTATATCACAGAGCTCTTTGTTTTTCAATCCTGCCGCATTGCCTTCTTCCAAGTCAATATGCAGTGCCCACACTGCCTTTTCTTCAACGCGCACTAGTACATTATGAAAAACCAGGCCTCTAACGCCTCCACTGCGCACGCTGACAATTTGCCCGTCATAGAGTCCTCGCTTTGATGCCTCAAAGGGGTTTGCGTGAATGTGCCTGGCTGCAACAATAAAGCCTTCTTGCAGGCGCACCTGCCCCCACTCGCTTTTGAGCACACCGCCGGCGGAACCTTTAATGTCTGCACTGTGGCGTACCACGGGCTCAATACCAAGCTTGATGCAATCGCCGTATAAAAGTTCTACCTGCGTTGTGGGTCGCGGCGGACCGATAACGCGCACGTTTTTCAGGGTATATTTTTCGCCGACAATGTCCACCGTCGGCTCATATGTGTAGTAACTGTCCTGACCGAGTCTGCCGCGGCGCGGCACATCGAGTGTCTGAAAAAGCGTCAGTGTGTCCGCTTCAGACAAAAAAATATGGCGGTTAGAAACTCCTGCGGCAATTTTCATTATTTTGTCCTTTCGATCCATATTTTTTTATTCTACCATAAATTGATTTCTCTTTTCAATTTTCCTCTCAACCGAATTTCTTTTTAAAATATTTGTGCGAAAGCTTACAAAATTTTGACATAATTTTATCAATTTTTTTGCCTGGGCCGTACAAAAGCCAAAAAAATAACGGAAGTTGTGGAAAAAACTTTACTGAAATGCTATACTGTAAATTGACAAATTGTGAATTTATTAAATTCGAATTTTGCCTTTTCACAAAGCATATCAGACAATATTTTGCGAGGTGTTAAAAATGGAAAAAAACAAAGAGTATTTGCTTTGGTTTGAACAACTGAAAAGAGAGGATGTGGATATCGTCGGCGGAAAATCTTCTTCCCTGGGCGAAATGACATCCAACACCAATGTTCCCGTGCCTTACGGCTTTGCTACTACCGCACATGCTTATCGTTACTTTATCGAAGAAAGCGGCTTGCAAAGTCAACTTGAATCCCTTTTATCCGAGCTGACAGACGTGGAAAACAGTGCGCTGCTCAAAGATGTATGCGCGCGCATTCGCGAGCTCATCATTGCACAAACCATGCCTAAAGATCTTGAAGAAGCCATTGTAACAGCATACAAAGAACTTTCTGACAAAGTCGGCGAAAGTGAGCCCTTTGTGGCCGTGCGCTCCAGCGCCACCGCAGAAGATTTGCCTGATGCAAGCTTTGCCGGACAGCAAGAAAGCTATCTCAACGTGCAGGGTGCTGCAAATATTGTTCGACGCATCAAAGAATGCTATGCTTCCACCTTCACGGATCGCGCCGTATATTATCGCGAAAAACAAGGATTTAATCATTTGGACGTCGCCTTATCAGCCGTTGTGCAAATGATGGTGTTTTCAAAAACTTCCGGCGTCATGTTCACCGTTAATTTGGTAAACGGAGACGACAAATTTATTTTGATTGAAGCCGCTTACGGCCTCGGCGAATATGTTGTTCAGGGTATTGTTACCCCGGATGAATATATTGTTTCCAAGGAAGACGAAACCATCACATCAAAACATGTCACAACACAAGACGTTCAATTTGCCCGCAAGCCGGGCGGCGACTGCGAAGAGCTGCCTGTGGCAAAGGAAGATCGAGACAAGCAAAAAATTACTGATGAACAAATTTTGGAATTGGCAAAATATGCAAAAGCCATTGAAGCACACTACGGGTGCTACATGGATATTGAATGGGGTATTGACGAACGCACCGACAAAGTATGGATTTTGCAGGCGCGCCCCGAAACCGTTTGGAGCCGCAAAGACAAAAGCGCCGCACCGGCAGAACAAGCTGCCACAACCACAGAGCGCAAAGTTATTTTAAAAGGCCTGCCCGCAAGCCCGGGTCTTGTTTCGGGCAAAGCGCATGTTATTTTATCACCGGATCTGATTCACGAATTTAACGAAGGCGAAATCCTCGTTACCGAAATGACTGCCCCCGACTGGGTACCGGCGATGAAAAAAGCCAAAGCCATTGTCACGGACTCCGGCGGCATGACCTGCCATGCTTCCATCGTCAGCCGCGAATTGGGTATTCCCTGTATTGTAGGTACCAAAAGCCGCGGAGATGCCGCAACAATTACCATCCAAGACGGCATGGACATTACGGTGGATGCCACCAACGGTGTTGTCTATGAAGGCATTTTGGAAATTGCAAAAAAAGAAGAAGCCAGCGGCTCAGTGGTCATGGCCGAAACATTTCCCGTTACCGGCACAAAAGTGCATATGAACCTGGGGGATCCTGACCTTGCCGACAAATACAGCGCTCTTCCCTGCGACGGCATCGGCCTCATGCGAGAAGAATTTATCTGGACGACATATATACACGAACATCCGCTCTATTTGCTGAAAATCGGTCAACCGGAAAAGGTTGTGGACCAACTTGCAGAGGCATTCCGCAAAGTTTGCCAAGCTCTGGCTCCGCGGCCCGTTGTATTGAGATTTTCTGACTTCAAATCCAGCGAATACCGCGACTTAAAAGGCGGAGATGAGTTTGAACCATACGAACCCAGTGCACTTTTGGGTTGGCGCGGTGCGTCTCGCTACTATGACCCCAAATATATTGAAGCTTTTAAACTGGAAGTTCAGGCTGTGCGCAAAGTGCGCGAAGAGTTTGGCCTGAAAAATCTGTATGTGATGATTCCCTTCTGCCGCACGGTTGAAGAATGCGAAAAAGTTATCAACCTCATGGCAGCCGAAGGCTTGCAGCGAGGTCCGGACTTCAAAGTCTGGCTCATGGCAGAAATACCCTCCAACATCATTCTTGCAGACCAATTCAATAAATACATTGACGGATACTCCATCGGCTCCAACGACTTGACCATGCTGCTGTTGGGCTGCGACCGCGACAATGATACCGTATCCGAAATCTTTGACGAGCGCAACTTGGCTATTCGCCGTGCCATCAAACATTTGATTGATACCGCACACAAAGACGGCAAAACCGTTTCCATCTGCGGTCAGGCACCGAGCGTCTACCCCGAATTTACCGAGTTTCTCGTGCGCAACGGCATAGACAGCATCTCTGTCAATCCCGACAAAGTCAAATTCACCAAGCACATGGTGGCACAGGTTGAACAACGCATTATGCTGGATGCCTTAACCAAAAAAGGAAAAGTGGAAGACACCGATTTGGAATGGTAAGCTTCCCCACTGTTCCACTGACGTAAATAAAAAGCTGATGTACAATGTACATCAGCTTTTTTTATCAATATGATTTTTCTTAAAAAACCATCCTTCCGCCCTCGCCCTCGATGAGTTGAATAATCGTATTTGCCGTCTCTTCTATGGCATTGTTCGAAGTGTTAATCACCGTTATACCCAACTCCTGAAACAAGCGCTCCGCATATTCCAATTCACGCTTAATATTGGATATTTCGGCGTATTTGGATGCCTGTTTCATTTTGTAGGTGCTGATTCGTTTTGAGCGAATTTGGAGCAGTTTTTCACTGTCTATTGTCAAGCCTATCATTTTTCTTCGCGGCAATCTAAACAACTCTTCGTCGATTTTGATGCCGTAGACAATCGGATAATTTGCGGCTTTGATACTTTGGTTGGCAAGATAGACGCACAGGGGTGTTTTGGAGGTGCGCGATACCCCAAGCAAGATCACTTCGGCTTCTCTTAAGCGTGCGAGGCTCTTTCCGTCGTCTGACTGCACGGCAAATTCAATGGCCTCCATGCGCTTAAAATATTCTTCGTCCAACAGTCTGTTTTGCCCCGGCATATTCACAGGCGCCCTGCCGGAAATTTTTTCCAGCATGCGAATGGTATCCGTCATCAAATCCTGTGACAAAATTTCATATTTTCGCACTTGCATTTTTAAATGCTCCCTTGCACTTTTCAGCACAATGGTGTAGATGATGCTGGCATTTTTTTGCTTTGCCTGATAAATGATGCTGTCAATTTCATCGTTGGTTTTTACGAATGAAAACATGTGTATTTCAAAATCATTGACATTAAATTGTGTCAACGCCGTTTGAAAGACAATCCTTGCAGTCTCTCCAATGGAGTCGGAAACCAAAAATATCTGGTGCTTTTCTTTCATGCTAAAAAGCAACTCCCTTTTCAATATAATCCGCTATGTCTTCAATCTTCACTCTTTCTTGTTCCATGCTGTCGCGCTGCCGAATGGTAACAGCGCCGTCTTGCAGCGTATCAAAGTCCACGGTAATACAAAACGGTGTTCCTATTTCGTCTTGTCTGCGATAGCGTTTGCCAATGCTGCCGCTTTCATCATATTCAATGTTGAAGCATTTCGCCAAATCCGAAAATATCTTCTCCGCCGGCTCCGTAAGTTTTTTTGTAAGGGGCAGCACTGCCGCTTTATAGGCCGCAAGATAGGGGTGAATTTTCAGCACATTGCGCTCGTCATCATTGACGGTTTCTTTTTCATAGGCATCACACAGCACTGTCAGCATCAGCCTGTCTACACCCACTGAGGGTTCAATGCAATAAGGGTAAAATTTTTCATTGTTCACAGGGTCAATATATTTCATATCTTTTCCCGAATGCATCTCGTGCTGTTTCAAATCATAGTCCGTTCGGTCCGCAATACCCCAAAGCTCGCCCACACCAAAGGGGAAGCGGTATTCAATATCTGTTGTGGCGTTGCTGTAATGCGACAATTCGTCTTGTTTATGATCCCGCAAAATAATATTTTCCGGTTTAATGCCTATATCATACAAAAACTCTTCACAGAATTTTTTCCAATAATCAAACCAAATAAACTCTTCTTTCGGATCGCAAAAAAACTCCAGCTCCATTTGCTCAAATTCGCGGGTACGAAAGATGAAGTTGCCAGGCGTAATTTCATTTCGAAAGGATTTGCCTATTTGGCCTATGCCGAAAGGAAGTCGCTTTCTCGTGGTGCGCTGAACATTTTTGAAGTTGACAAAAATACCCTGGCACGTTTCGGGTCTCAAATAAATTTCGCTGGCACTGTCCTCCGTCACACCTTGAAACGTCTTAAACATCAAGTTAAATTGACGAATCGGCGTAAAATCATCTGCTCCGCACGCAGGGCAAACAATATTGTTTTCCTTCATAAAACCTTCCATCTTTTCGTGGCTCCAGCCGTCTACACTTTCATGTTCGCCTTTTTTTTGAAAATACTCCTCGATCAGTTTGTCTGCACGAAAGCGTTGACGGCAACTTTTGCAGTCAATCAGCGGGTCGTTAAAGTTTTTTAAGTGCCCGCTGGCTTCCCAGGTTTTTGGGTTCATCAAGATCGCACAATCCACACCCACGTTGTGAGGATTTTCCTGGATAAACTTTTTCCACCAGGCTTTTTTGATGTTGTTTTTGATTTCCACGCCCAGAGGACCATAATCCCAACTGTTCGCCAGTCCGTCATAAATTTCCGAACCTTGAAAAATAATGCCTCGCATTTTGCAAATGCTGATGATTTCATTCATTGTAAGCTGCATAAAGTCCCTCCCCAAAATCTTTATAATACAGTTATTAAAAATTGATACGTCGATAGCTGTTTTTCGAGTTTGTCGGTCAAACAGCAATGCAGTAATTCTATCAAATTTAGAGCACGATTGGAATCCATATTTGTCAAATCTTCTTGTTTCAACACAATATTCAGCAGCATTAACAGTGTTTTTCGATCTGTTTCGCTGATATGGTTATATTTTTGCGCGACTCTTGCACACTCTTCGCACATTACCCCACCCTCTGCAATGTCAAAAGAATCCAATGCACTGTCTTTTCCGCACACCACACAACTGTCCAACATGGGGCTGTAGCCGGTAATGGCCAATAATTTCATCTGAAACAGCGCAACATAGCCCAACAGGTTTTCTTCGCTGCCTTTTTCAATTTTACCCAAACAATACAGCAGCAGCATATAAGCTCTCTCATCTTTTTGATAATTTTCATAGGCATAGTTGATAAGTTGTGCCATGTAGGATGCCGCTGCCAATTTTTTTAGTGATTTTTGCAATTCGGCAAAGGATTTTAATAACATAGATTGATTGTGAATATAAAAATTTTTTCCGACAAAACAAGAATACTCCGACACCGCAAACAGTTGGCTCACTGCACCGCCGCCCTTTTTCAGTATTTTGGCGCGCTTATACAAGACAGGGATTTTGCCGTCTTCTTTTGAGAAAACCGTCAAAATTTTGTCGCTGTCTCCATAATCATCCGCTTTCAAAATAATGCCCGTTACGGTTTTTAACATGTCGTTATCCTGTGTTTATAATCGAATTATATTGTACCATATTTCTGCATTCAAAATCGCTTTATACACAGAAAATACGGTATCTTTTATGAGAATGATACCGTATTTAGACTTCTTACTATTTCTGTTTATTCGTATTTTTTTGCAGCGTCGTTATCTCTATTCGTTTTTCATTTTTTTCCTTTTCATAACCCATCTCACGAAGAAAAAGATTGCTGCAGCACCAATGGCAAAGGGCAGAATTTTTATAAGCAACAAGAACAAAAATACCAATACGGTTGTCAGTGCGTTGATAGAATTGACAAAGGCTTCCTTTATTTTTTTGCCCAAATTTGCAAAGGGGTTGACCAAAGCATTTTCGCTTACGATTTCGCTGATGCTGAGCTGTATTGTAGAATATTCCACTTCCCGGTCATAATTAATCAGCATATTTTCATAATCCTTGATTTGCGTGTTCAGTCGTGTCAGTTCATTTTCAATTTCGATGAGTTCCGAAATTTTACTAGTTTGTTGGTACAGGCTCAGCAGCCGTTGTTTTTGAATGTTGAGTTGTTCAATATTTCCTTGAATATCGCGATATTCATAGGTGATGTTGCTTGCTTGCTGCACCGAATACTTTACTGAACCAATCTCTTTCAGCTTTTGCATGACCGATTGATACTGTGCAACAGGAACCCTTATTTTATAATCGCTTGTGTAATATTCATACCCGCCCCTTTCGCTTATTCTCACTTCTTCGCTTTGAATAAACGATTGGCTTTCTTCGACAATAACCCCAATCATTTGTCGTGCCTCGTCGTATTTATTGACCTCGACGACCATGTTGCCGGTGTAGATGATTTTATCAGGCGACAGCATCAAAGTCTCCGGAATTTCTTTGTCCTCAGGCGCTTGCGCCTGCTTGTCGGAAGCGCCGCCTGCCTCTGTGCTAGATTCAGCGGTCATCGCATCCTTTTGCACCTGTGCACCGCTGCCCATACCGAAAACATTTCGATAATTCGCACCGTTGTTATAGCCGCCAAACATACCGCTGAGCAAAGCATAGAGGGCAATACCCAAAACAAGCACCGCAGCATAGGAAGTGCTTTTTTTAGCAATAAAAAGGATTTTTTGTCTCATACCGTTTCTATCCTTTTGTTTCGCTCTTCTTTCTTTTTCTTTTGTCATAAAAATTTTTTCCATGTCCACTTGCGCATCCGGAATCTGTTTTGCATATTGGCCCAATTCTTTTTTTATGTCCCTCATTTCGTCATATGCCCTTTTGCATTCCTCGCAATGATTTAAATGTTCCGAAAAAAGTGCCGACTGACTTTGGCTCATTTGCCCATCTATATATTGATACAATTGTTCTGTTTTATCGCATTTCACTGTCTCTCTCTCCTTCCCAATATCCGCTTTCATTCATAATTTTTCGAAACCTGTCCCGCGCCCGACTGAGTCGCACGCCCACATTGGATACGGACAGTTCCAGCATGTCTGCAATTTCCGCATAGGAATAATCAAACATGTCCTTTAGAATGATAATTTCTCTGTCTTCACGCTCAAGACCCAGCAGAAGCTTTGCAATATCCTGCTTTTGTTCAGCCCTACCAAAGCTTTCATCTGCTTTCAACGCCACATTTTCTGTCATTTCAGATTCTTTTGGGTGCTTGAAAAAATATCTCTTCGCTTCATTTCGTGCAATGGTATAGAGCCATGCATAGGCTTTTTCTGTTTCCTGCAATGAATGAATATGCCCGTACGCCTTTATCAGGCTTTCTTGCAGCACATCTTGCGCCGATTCAAAACTGCCCATGTAGGCACAGAGCATTTTGTGCAAGCGATTGATATTGGGCGTTATCAATTCGTTAAATTTTTCCTTTGCATTCATTGCAGTATTTAAACGCTTTTGTTTCATGTCGGCCTCCATATACTCATTAGACACAAAGAAATGCAATATTATTACAAATTTGACATAAAATAATAAAAAATTGTTCTGCGGACGTATTTCGCCTGCAGATTGCCTTTGCACTTAACTGTGCAAATCTCTTTTTGCGTAGACAACCATTCCGATTAGGAAAAACATCACCGCAGCACCTGCCAATATCCAGCCCTTTACAGGTTCCGTTTCATAATAGAATAAGTTGCTGGGATTTGCGTAGTCATAAAATGAAAAATATTTCAGAATTTTGGCCCTTTCGACTACACTGCCGATAATCCCCATCACATAGGTGACGAAAAATACCCCCAGACCCACATTTGCAGATTTTGATTGAAGGTGCAGCAAAGCCGATAACATCATACCCATAGACATGTATGCCAGCGATGCCAAGTATGTATATAACACAGAAAAATACATTTTTTCATTGAATATGCTGCTCAGCGCTGCATATTGCGGCTTAAAGAGTCGGAGTAATGCAAAGGATACTCCCCACATCAAAACAAAAAAAATCGTATACAAAACAATAGCAGCAATCATTTTATAGGAATAAATTTGCTTTCTGCTCACCGGCATGGCATAAAGATATTCGATGCTGCCGGATGCTTCTTCTCTTTGCAGCAGATCAAAGCCTAAAATTGCCGACAACAGACAGGCAGCTAAAAAGATATATTGAAAAATATAAACAAAATATTCTTCGATTTTTGTAAAATCAGGCATGCTTTGCAGACCAAAGGCAGCCAGCAGGCTTTTTGAAAGACCGTCTAATTTTATCCTTGCCAGTGAAGCCATCTCTTCTGTTTGCATTTGCGGGTACAAAGACATAAACAGCGCCGTCAAAGCAAGCACGACAACCGTCCAAACCAGCATACTTTTCCTTCGTTGACGTATCTCAAGTTTTATCAGTGTCACAGCAATCACCTCTTATAATACTGCATAAACAAATGTTCGAAATCCACATTGGCAATGGCAATGTCTTCTATGGTATATCGGCTCAATATAGCCAAAAGTTGTGAGATATTGCCGTTGTAGTCAAAGGTAATGCCTTCTCCTTTGATCTTTAGGCTTTCACCGCCCAATTTTTTCAGCAGCCCCAGTGGAATATCCTTACACAATAAAACAACTTTTTTTGTTTTCCCGCTGCCCAGTGCTTTGCCCATATCCTTAATATCGACAATTTCCCCCTGCCGTATCAATGCCACCCGATCACAATATTCTTCAATTTCGTTTAAATTATGCCCTGACAACAGCACACATAGACCTTCCTGCTTTTTTTGCTGAATGATATCGAAAAAAACATTTTTCATCAAGGGATCCAGTCCTCCCGTGGGCTCATCCAGAATCATCAACTTGGGATTGTGAACCATCGCCGCAAGAATGGCCGTCTTCTTTTTATTGCCTGTTGAGAGTCTGCGAATCGGTTTTTTTAAATCCAATTGAAACTTCTCTGCAAGTGCGTACATATTTTCCTTGTCATTAATGCCGAAAAATGCCAGCGTATAGCTCAACAGCTCTTCACTTGAAAGCCCCTCGCCATAGCGCACGTCTGCAGGCACATATCCTACATTTCTTTTGATTTCAACACTCTTCATTGCAACATCCAAATCAAATATCTTTGCAATACCGCTGCTGGGGTATAAAAAATTCAATAAAGTTTTAATCAACGTGGACTTGCCCGCACCGTTTGGCCCTGCCAGTCCAAAAACCTCACCGGCGTTGATATTTAAATCAATATTTTTTATACCCACTTGCTTTCCGTAAAATTTGGTTAATTTTTGGGTAACAATAACCGACATCTTTTTTCTCTTTTCGTTTTTTTATTATTATAACACGCCTCATAGAG
>ENA-UOOM01002888-UOOM01002888.1-fermentation-metagenome-genome-assembly--contig:-NODE-2888-length-13344-cov-7.171646_pt1 | contig 13344 bp, 13 predicted proteins | sample MGYA00245781_ERZ724031 | MGnify/ENA primary metagenome ERZ724031 (study PRJEB28704, sample SAMN03018317) | fermentation metagenome | biome: anthropogenic terrestrial biome; feature: soil; material... | reverse complement strand
TTAATAGTATTTAATAATAAACTCTATAGATTACTTCACCTCTTCGAAATTGAGCATATATGAGTATTAAATAGTTATGTTTTTATGGTACAAATACGATACTAATATTAGGTGTACAAATCATCGGTTACATCATCGTTTTTTAATCGTTTGTGTTCATTTTGAATCGCTGTTCATTGTCAATGAACACGCAGAACAACTGAACAGCATCATGCACTTGCCTCAATAACCGCATCGGGATATTTGCGACAGTTATCTAATACCGATCTACAAAAGCTAACAAAATCCTCATAACTTCCATATCCGTTGGGATGGTTGAGTACTTTATATTTATCCGGATTAGCAACCAGTTCTTCGAGTCCTTTTTCGAGTGCCGCAATCATCTGGAAAGCTGTGGTAATCCCAACTTCCTCAGGTCTCCATAAAACTTCATACAATCCGGCTGCTTTAGCCGTATTGTTGAGATTATGGGTAATGTTGAGAGAGGAGAGTTTCGCTTCCTCAAAATCATCTTCGAGTTGCTCCAGTTCATCTTTAATGACTTGCAGCTTCGTGTATGTGGCAGCTATATCTGCTCTGCTTTTCTGAATGTCAAAGCCGTTTTTGAAAAGGTATATGTCTAAACTCATATTATTCTAATGACCAAGATATTTTAATGCATTTATAATCTTTATTTCATGATTTCTGGTAATTATTTTAATAGCAGATATCAACTCCTCAATATTATCAATTTCAAACCACTCTCTTACAGTTCTATTATTTGATAAAATCGAATGAAGCTCCCTCTCAACAAGTCTAGGCTGCTCTGTCAAGAAAAAAAGTGTAAATCAATAGCAAAAGGGCTATTTGTTTTTAATTCCTTTAGTCTTCTTCCTATATTTTTAGTAAAACCAACTTTGTATCTATTTGTATCTCTAATATTTACAAAATAGACACCAAGCCTGTCAGTTAAATAGGATAAGATTAAATCAAAAGAAGAACCCCCTTCATAAAATACTCGTCCATTCCTTTTCACAATATAGGGTGGAGAATTTTCAATAAATTCAAAACCCAAAGCCTCCAATAGTTCTAATGACGGCCAATATCCTTCTTTAAGAATATCATATTTACTCCTTCGGTATTTTATTTCTAATTCATGAGAAATTTCACAAACAAATTCTGCCTTTGCATCTCCATCGTTTAAACCCTCATTATCTTCATGGCACTCAGAAGCAATATCTTTGGAAGGAGCTACCACAAACCAATCTTCAGGCTCTTTGGAAGTAACCCAGTAAAGGTTTGCATCTATAATAGGTATTTCATTCATTAGTAGTTGTAGAAAAATTATCCGTATATTAACATGTTGAATAAATTCGTCTGCAATACATAATTATTTCATTTCTCAGATTTTCAATATATATTAAATTTTTATAGATAGTCCCGAATTTATTTCAGGTAATATTTGGGGAGTTACACCAATAGATATTCTTAAATCTTCAAGCAATTCCTTTGGATTGATTTGTCTGCCAATCATGGTCTCTGATTCCGGTCTTGACCAACTTGATTCTCGAGCTCTGTATACTTCTACACTCTCAATGTCATTTTCGATAGCTTCTAAGCAAATAGCCCGAATATAAAATCGATTAAATTCACTTTGAGCTATGAGTTGGGCTGCATTGGAAGGGACTTTCTTTGTTTTTCCATTAGAAATTTCTGTATCATTAAGGCAATTATTATCTCTTATCAAAGCTTCTAATATTTCTTCTGTTCCGTTTTCAATTGATTCTTTTAGAAATTCAACATATTTTTCAATTCCCAATTCATTCAATCGACCACTAATATAAATATTGCCTTTTGAAATATCCATTTCGACCTCAGAAAGCATCTTACCTCTGACACTGTCTGTTAAATTTACAAAATTAAAATTTGCCATTGTATTTTTAGTTTAAAAGTTATTTTATTCCTACGCTTTCCAATCATATTTGGTTTTATCACAACCACATCTTATTCTCTTTGCCACATTATCGTAATTTTTTATTGAAACTTTAGGACGTTTACAGTCTTTTTCTTGACAATAAAAAATGGATTCCAATTCTTTTATATCAGCCCAAAAGGCTTTTAGGTCACCAATTTTAGGATTAAAAGGATTGTCATGAGAAAGTAAATTTCCTAATAGAGAAGAATTTGTGACACGTTCTATTAATGAAATTTTTGATTTTAAGTCTTGACCGGCAGCTTTATTTATTTTTGACTTCAACTCATTTAACAATTCGTCAGGCATTCTTTTTTCATTAATATCATTATATCTAAAACTGACTTTAACTTCCAAATTCAAACAAATATCTTTCAAAACGGCTTCTAAATATTTTCTTATTGGATTTCCTAAAACATCTATATTCCCATCATTTAGAGCATTTTCAATAAATTCCTTCAATTCATCTGGTTTTTCATCTAAATGTGTACCTTTTGTTTCTGTCCATTTAATCTCACCAATTGTCCAACCTTTCTTTTTTGCCAATTGTCGTACATAGCTAAACCATTCTATTTCATGGGTGAGAAGTATTATTTGATAGTTAGAAAAATATTCAAAAAGCAAATCTGCAAATTTTTTTCTATGAGTGGTGTCAAAACTTGATATGACATCGTCTAATACGATGAACTTATTTACTTTATTGAACGCAATAACAGAAGCTAAAAAAAAGGAAATACCAAAGCAATTCAAATGAGATTCGCTAAAATATTTTTGAGGAGGAGACACCCATTCTTCGTTATATTTATATTCGATTGTAATCCCATTTAATTCATCATCGTCTCCAATCGTAACAATTCTAATTTCATAAAATTGTTCCTCTGGGTTCATGTATTGATAAAATGTATTTATTTGTTCTGAAAATGCATTAATGAAATATTCTAAACCTTCTTTTTGACATTTCACAAATTCATTATATATAAGTTCCAGTGAGTTTCTTTGGTGTTCAAGCTTAGATTTTTCCTTTTCAAAAGTTTTAATTTTCAAGAAGGCATCTTTGGCTGCTAATATATTGGCATATAATACGGCAGAGTTATCCTTTTTTATATTATCTTGTATGACCTCTATTCGTTTTGAAATTATTTTTTGTATTTCAAAATCTTTGTCTGTCAAAATAAGAGACTCGGCGGTTGGTAACTTATTTCCAGAGATCACTTTTTCCGATGAAGCTTCCTGATAATTAATGAATTTATCTGTCAAAGCTTTTAATGCCATTTTTATTTCTGCATTACTCGATTCATCTAACAAGATATTACTAGAAACTAATTCAATCCTCTTTATGCGTTCTACTACAATATTTTCAATAGATTGTTTAGCTAAATCAAAAGTGGCTTTTTTCTTTGATGATTCTTCTATCTCTTTAAGTCGATCCCGAATTTCACCGCTTAATCTTTCAAGATTTTTATCTTGTAGACATAGAGGGCAAGTATTTTCTTTATGATACTTTTTTGTGATTACAATTTCTCCCGACTTAAGCAACTCCGCCAAAAATGTTTGCATAATCGCCTGAACATCTTCTGCTATTTTGTTAAATTCAGAAAAATAGTTTTGATATTCAGAGTCTAAAAGAAAGATTTCATTTTTAAGTATTGAGAGTGTCTTATTTATATTTTCTAAAAATTGTAATTCTACAATTTGCTTTGTATTTGCAGTTTTTTGGATATGTTCAAGTAAAGTATCTATTTTTTCGACAGAGTCTACAATTATACTTGTTTTTAGTGGAGCGATTATTTCGTTTATTTTTTCAAATAAATCCTTTTCTTGACTGATAGCTGCTCCAATTTTGTCTATTAAAGTTTGTTTTTGAGTGCTAATTTGAGCTTCAAAATTTTGTGTTTTTATTTCAGATTTAAGTAGATTGAATACTTTTTTAAGTATTTCCTTTGTTCTTGTTACTTCTGAAAAACCTATAATATCCGATAAGTATTTTAGCTTATCACCCTTTGTTTGATCTATAAAATCTCTTAGAAATTGATATCTAAGTAATATATTTTCATTTCCTGATTCATTATAATACTTTAGAAAATCATCCGTTTTATTCGATAAATCAGCTATAAGTTTTTTCTTTTTTACAGATAGTGTTTTAGTTGAATCAAATATGCTTTTATTGTAAGAAATAGCGATAGAGGACACTTCTGCCTCCGTCTTATAAGAGTTACGCATGGCTTCCTTGAGATCAATCTCACTCCCTGATAAGTGAGCAACTTTGTCTGTATAAAACCACTCTATCGCATCTGATATACTACTTTTTCCAGTACCGTTGTCGCCATACAGTAATATAGACTTTTCATTCAGAGGCAAATTTACAGAGCCTTTTACCCCTCGAATTCCTGCAAGCGTAATGTCTTTAATCTTTATTGCCATTTTCCTCTCTTATTTTTTGCAATTCATTTATAATATTTTTATCTGTAAACTTCCCACTTGCAAATAGATCGGACAAACTATTCGCTATTGTCTTATCCACATTCTCAATTGCTCCAATATTTGCAAAAAAATCATCTAAAACTTCTTTACCTGATTTGACTTGTTCTGTGCTCATGCATTATTATTTTTTAGTTGAAATAGTTCCAATTAATTTTAAATTTTGTTGTGAGTGTATTGTTAAGAATTTCAAATCCTGTTTTGTTGTTGCATATTGGATAAACACCAAAATTTTCAACAAAATCTAAGATAAAATAGCTTTCAAGGTCTTCTATCCTGAAAGACCAAATATTCTTCAATACATCTATGTTTATATAGGTAAACCATAAAGGTTCTATTTTTCTATAATTCATCAACCCTATATTTTTGGATGTTCCTTCAAAATGGCCTATTAAACGACTGCCAATACTGTTTGTTTTTTTTTCACTCATCCCAATATATAATAATCTAGATTTACCAAAAGGATATTGAACTCTAATTGTTGATGAAAAAATAAAATACAAGCCAACGATACCATTCAAAGGCTTTATGTTCTTAGCCTCAAATGTCATCGGATTATCAAAGTATATATCAACAGTATTTTTATTAATTTCGTCAATCATATAAGTTTTTCACATTCCTGTTTATATATCTATTTAAGCCACTCCCACTTCGAGCTAGTCGCTTCATTGCCTCGACATGCATGCTACCGGCTTTCCTATAGCTATAAGTGTATGTTTTGAAGTTTCCTGAAAATCTCACTTTAATATAGTCTGGACCGATTTCATAGGATGATACTCCTGAATTACGATAATGTTCCATAATATTTCAATTTGTTTACTTCCCTCTATTCAGCCTCCTTGCCGACAGTTTTTTCCAAATGCTATCTGCAAGTTTTATTTCTTTATTCGAAAACCCAAATCCCTCCTTCAGTATTTTCTCATTTGTAATTTTGAGAATATCATCAATGCTTTTCTTTTTGCGCATCATTTTGTCAATCATAGAAAGTAATTCTTCATTCTCCACGCGAAAAGGGAGAAGAATTTTCTCTGCCTCACTTGGCATTAATTCCAGAACCCCACCGCCATAGCTACGACCAACAATCTCTGAAAACGCCAATGAAAGGGAATTATAGAAGCTCGCAACAAAAGCATTTTTATTAGTATCTCCTTTTATAAATACTCGGTGCATTGTATCTGTAGTATAAGCTTCTGCCTCATTCAGAATCAAACGAGGAAACAAATTGTTTCTACGGATAAACAGAGCATCGGACAACTTAATTGAAGGGATGACAAACCAGTCTTCACGGATTCCTGTTTTGTATCCTTTATCTATCCCAATTGACTCGCCATATTCTATGTAATTTCTTGCGCCACCGCTTCCATTCAATTTTTCTTTTGAAGGGAACACCAGTAGATTTGCTTTCGCATCAGCTTGAATATTTCTCAACCAGTCCTTCTTTGTAAATATCAAACTGTTCACTTGAACACTTCGCCCGACCATAGGTTTGGCAAATTCTTCAAGCTGATAAAACATAACAGTAGAGTATGGAACAGTGAAAAAATGATTTGCCCCTGTGGTAATTCCAACTTCAACATCTGCATATCTGCCAATCGATGGTATATTTTTCTCTAAAGCGATATTCTCAAGAAAATCAATTTCATCTTGTTCTAAGAAGTAATACGTCCACTTCTTAGATTTGAAATCAATTTTTTTTGTTGGGCTTTTTAGTATGTTTAAATCTAAATGCTCCAAATCGGAAGCATCTCGCAGTTCTAAATGCTCAATTAGATGGGAGTTGATTCCATTCTTCTCACAAAGTAAAAGCACTACTTCTTGCTGAATATCAGGGAAAACCAATTTTTCAAAGGATATAATATTGATTTTGTTATAAAATTGTCCAAGAAATTCACGTAGCTGTTGGGCATAAGAAACTTGAAGTAACTCAGCAGGAATTACAAAACCGATTTTCCCTTTCTCCTTCAGCAACAAACTTGAACCAATCACGAATGAAACCCATGCGTTTGTAAGTTTGGAATATTTCAAACTTGCATGTTTAAAAATCTTATCAGCTTCAATCTGCTGCTCTTTATCGAAATACTGGTAGCGGATATAAGGAGGATTACCAACTATTAAATTGAACCGTTGAGTAGTTTCATTACAATATAAGTGAAAATCCGTATTAATTACCGTTTTGTTATTCAAGTTTATTCGATTCGCTTTTTCTGCTTCAATTTCATCAAACTCAATAGCTGTAATGGAGTTGTATCGATATTTATTTTCCTTTAGCTGCTCTAAGAATACCCCATCGCCACAACTTGGCTCCAAGATATCAGAGTCAACGCTTCCATTTATACCCCATTTCAGAATAAATGAAGCTATCGGTTCAGGTGTATAGAAACCTCCCCGCAATTTTTCTGCTGATGCATTTTTAATTAGCTTCATACATATAGTTCTTTGATTAATGGAATTCGTGCATCATCATCACTCAAATCATATAATTGAGCCAACAAGCCTTTCAATTTATCTTTTTCTCTCAGGAATTGCCCTTCAAGTGGGATTAATTTTCGCTTATTTCCAACATTTGCATCCATTTTATCATGGATATCTATAAGCCTTTTCTGAGAAGCAACTATTTTATCGTGAATCTTTTTTTCTTTTTCATTTGAAAAGTCAATTGCACGAATAGGTAAGTTTTTTAGAACCTTTGTTCCCCTTGCTATATAGCCGCCTCGGAAAACTTCTCCATATAACGAACAGAACCATTCCAAATATTTAGAATTGAGAATAGCTTGGATATAGTAAATAGAATATTCTGAACTTTCTGGAATTGCAACCACACAATACCCTGCAGTTCCTCCGGAAGAAATCAATGTTCCATAAGTATCAACAGCATATTTATCCCCAACAGAAAGGACTCCTACAATTATTTTTGAGGGTAGTCCGCAACTATCCAAGCTTTGGTGTCGCCCATATCTATGCCATTCATTTTTTGTTGCAGGGGTTGGCTTTATGTCTCGTTTGGGATTATCTAAATCAGCCTTGTATTTTTGAAGATATTTATAGGCAAAAGGATATTTTTTTTCGATTACATCCAAGGGAATTAATTCAACCTTGCCTTTCTTCTTTACATATGGATAAATAACCTGTGCGTTGGGTTTGAAAGAGCGATATGTATATAGATTGTCACTTCCAGAAGAAGTTTTGAAATAAGGCTTGGTAATAGCCTTTTCAATTTGATTGTCTCCCCAATAATAGTATTTCTTATCTTCGTGGGTCGGTGCAAAAATGTAGATATTATTGGCACTGGTTTGGATTCCATTAAAGATATTGTCATCACCAACCAAATCAACTAGTTTGATACTCTGAGAAATGATTTTATCATAAGCAGCAGTTAGTTCTGGAGCAACTAATACCCACACATCTTCATTTAATTCATTCGTCTGCTTTTCTACAAACCTGATTGAGTCAGGCTTGCGAACTTTCCAACTCTCCAACTCTTTAACTTCTGCATATTGAAATGTATCGTGCAAGTTCTTGTTTAGAATGAGTAAGCAAGTATACGTCGTCTTATCGTTAAACACTTGATTTGCTCCAAATGAAACAATTGAGCTAAGATAGCCATTATCTGTAAGCATTTTACGGAGTCTCATGCCTGCACCTACTTTTTCAAACTTACTGGGCACTATATAACCCAACAGACCATCATCTGTCAGCAACTCCATTCCTCGTTCAAGAAAAAGGAAATATTTGTCGAATTGTTTGTAAGCAGAATTGTAGTATTCCTTATATAGCGGTAGTTCAAGTGGAGTTATATTTTTCATATCCTCCGACTTCATATAAGGAGGATTGCCAACAATTACATCGAAACGCAATTCATTAAAATCAAATGGATTGATCACTGCTTGCTCTTCATCGGCAACTTGCGTAGAGTCCAGCAAACTGTTGCCAAAATATATATTTGAAGACAAATCTGGTAAAACAGGCTTTGCTTTATTAGTTGAGTTTGTATCTTCATCCTCCAGTAATTTCAGCAACAATCCAAATTTTGTGGCCTCAACTGCATTATAGTCCTTATCTATACCAAATATACAATTTAACAAGAGTGTCCGTTTGGCTTCAAATGGAAGCTTATACGTATTTATATTGGTCTGTATTAGTTTCGATTTATCTTTATTCAAGTAGTAGTCAATCAGAACATCATTAAGCAACTGATAAAGTTCTAAAAGAAACGCACCTGAACCACAGGCAATATCAGCAAATTTTAATTGGAGAATATCTTTGTCTGTTTTATCAGAGCATTTTACAAGGACTGTATTCCTAAGAATGTCGTTTATGATAAAAGTCGGTGTAGTAACAATATCTTTATCTATGTTTTCAGGCTTCTTGACCAGTTCAACAGTATCATCTTGAATAGCTAAACGCTCAGAAAGAAAAATTTCATATATGCGCCCCAATACATCAGACGAAAAAACGCTAAATGAGTAAGGACTCTCAGGGTAATATAATTGCTTGATAATCGTCCAAAAGACAGAACTAACATTTTCCACAATCTTATCCTTGAGTAATTGGTCAAAAAGTCCGGAATTATACCTTTTGTCAGCTTCTTGAAACTTCTTGATTAATGCATTGAAGTCATTAGAATCTGCAAACTTCAAAAGAGTTTGATAGTCTTCTAAATTTCTGTCTTCACAAACTCGAAGGAATAATATGCGATTCAAATAGCTCTGTACAATATCATTGAGTTGTTGTTCGTCAATTGTAGGTTCAAACTTATGAATTTCATTACCCAAAGCTTTACGCCATTCATTGATTTGACTAAGGAAAAGATTGTCAATAGAGTAGTGGTTAATTCTATCTTCTATATTTCTCCACTCTGTATCAAAAATATTCGAATAAACAGATTCTCGACCAAGTAGTCGCTTGATTTCCTCAAATTTGTTTTCGTATTCTGTGTAGTGATACTTCTTTACAATTGCTTTCTGAAAAGTATCTTCCTTCTCAACTTTGACAGAAGTGTCGTAGATTATGAGATATTCAAAATTTGATAAAACTGAAATTTGTAACTTAGCTGTAAAGCCGTACCGCCGAACTTGCTTCGCTGTATCGTTATTTGATTCTATAGACACACATGGCTTTTTTGCTTCTAAAAAGAATTTTCTTTCCGAGAATAAACGAAATGTATAATCTGGCTTCTTAGAATGCTCAGATGCGTTTGCTTTTAGGGCTTCTTCTAAAATGACTTCGCGCTCGTTCGTCGGTTTCCCCGCATTATTTTTAATATCCCAACCGAGCAACTCAAAAAAAGGATCTAAGAAATCACTACGAAGCAGCGTTTCATTATATTTATTTGTCAAATAGAATTCTCGATCTGACTCATATTTATCGATAAGTTGTTTTATGCTCATTCGTTTTTATGTGATTTTAAGTATTTAACTCTTTCTTCGGCAACCCTTAAGGTTTGAGAGGCAACATCTTCATCAACTAACTCATATGCTATCTTCTCGCTCAAATAGTGGATAAGCAACTCCTCTTCATTCAAGTCAAGAATATTGGCAATCTTAAGAATTTGTTCTTTGGTTGCTTTGCGTTCTCCTCGTTCTACTTTGCTCAATATTGCCGTATCAATATCAAGCATAGCAGCTACTTGCCTTAGAAGTAAACCTTTCTTTTCTCGATTCTCACGAAGAATCTCTCCTATCGTCTGATTAATATCCATTTTGCATTTGAACTATTTGACTTGACATATTTTGTCAAAGATAATATTTCTATTTCAAATCCAAGTGTTTTGGGGAGAAAAGTTATCAACATCACATATATACACGAGCATATTTCTTGTTTTTACGGGCAAAAACAGGAATTATTCAAAAAAACATCGCCCACCCCAACCTGTCCCTCATACATACCCCTGCATATTTTTCCTCCTTTTACATTTTGTAAACGCCTCTTCTATGGAAAGAATAAATTAGGCAACACTTTTGCGGGAAATACTACCCGAAGTGAACGGAGGTGTGGAGATTTCGCGCAAAACCGCTTGCGGCTTGGTGTTGACGTTTTATTCTTGGAATATATCTTTGTTTGCCAAATGTAAAAGGAGTTCATTAGCCTATCCTTCTGCCTTTTTTCTTTTTCTTGACTTTTTTAAGTGGCTGTTCATCTTCCGGATTGGGATTGCCAACATCCGCAGCAGTGGGGAGTATGGAGAATAACGAAGATAGAATATTTTGTCCACCAATACTGTTGCTTGTTTGATTAATTGATTGTCCGGCTAGCTGGTCGTTTGACTGGTCATACGTTTGGCTGTTTGGCTGTATGTCCGTACCAACGTTGGAACACTCTTGCCTGTTTCTGTTCTCTATTTCAGGCACTAATAGTTTTTGAGACTGCTTCAATTCTTGCTCCTGCATCTGCAATTTGTCTTTTATGCTGCCACTCTTCATCGTATTGCAATACACAAATGTCTCTTGCAAATCTCGTTGATAGCCGAATAACTTATCAAATCCGGTTTCCGCTTGCTGAAATAAGTTTGTTCTGTCAAAACCGCCTTTGATTGCTCCTTTCTTGGTGTTCTTATGGTTTGTAAGTGGGCTTATCTTTACCTTATTCGATTGGTCTTTCCGGCTGACAATCAAGTGACAGTGCATATTCAACTCATTATCTGACCTATTGCGGTCGAAATGGATTTTGCCGTAGAACTTTATATCTTCTGCGGATAGTCCTTTGTTGAAGTTCTTTGCGTATTCGGGAATGAAAACTTCCCGAATGTAGCGTTTCATGGCTTCTGCCTGTTCTTGCTCGGTGTTACCCATTCTTTTCAACTCCTTTTCAGACGGGCTGACGTGTATTGCATAGAATTTGGCATCCGTTTTCAAGAGTTGCCCGATATTCGTATCAATATCCTCAATAACTTGTGCTTTATACAGATTCTCTTCTGCCAGATTGAAGAAACCTTCGGTATAAATACCTTTCTCCATACGTTCCAGATCCTCATGTTCGAGGTAATTTGCCAACTGTCGGCAGCCTCCGGCATTGTTGTATGTACCTTTGGAGGGTGGTGGAAAGTCGATATTCATACTATTGCTCATTTATCAGGTTGGTTATTTCAGCCTTTAGATTCTCTTTCCGTTTGCCATCCATAACCCCGCACGTAGCCAGTTCGGAATATAGACTAATCAGATTTAGCAGCTTCATCGTATTACGCTCCTGACTCTGTTGCAATGATTTTGATAGTCGTTCTACAGATTGAGTATTGCCATCTAAAATCCCAGCCTGATTATTTAAAACCTCTGCTTGCCTACCGAAATGTTCATCCAGTTTTTTAAGAACCTGAATCAGTATATTCTTTGAGTTCTCCGTCTCCAAGTCCAACTTCTCTGAAAACGATTTGACTACCAGTTCAAACTTGGTAGCTATCGAATGAGTCGCCCGAATCATCGGATTCAGCTCCTTTTCTTCAAAGTGACGGATAAAACGTATCAGGTCATCCTGCCGCTTGTTGATTTTCGCCAACTCCGTTTTAACGGATTCCGGCGGTTCGGACGGATTGATGCAAGCCTTGTCCATATACTCGAATGCGAGCTTCACAATCTCGCCTTTTTTCAGATTGTATCGCTTGCAAAGTTTATCTATCTGGCGATTGGTGGAGTGGTCAATCCCAATCGTCGTTAATGCTGTTTTATTCTTATTTGGTGCCATATTATAACTTTTATATAAGAATTCATTTTATTAATCGCTTAGCAAATAGACTATTAGCGATTATGTTTATACGAGTCTTTATAAAACTCTTTTTTAATATCTTGCTGATTAACAGCAAGTAACCCCGTAGGGCAAGAGGATAGAACAGGACTTGTCCAGTTCCCTCTTGCTACATTGCTCGCGAATCGTGAGCCTATTGAAATGAAAGCTTAAACTCGACGGCTTTCACCATTCAAAGTGATAAAATTAAACATCACTTTTAGGCGGTCACCAATCATTCCGCCATAGAACTCATCGGACGAAAGTGTAGCAAAAGTGAAGTTCGTGGTACCATGCGTTACGACTCCGACATCACTTCTCAAACTCAATAATTCGGAAATGGGTCGGCTTACGTTTCCATAATCCTGAACCGTTTTGGATTCTCGTCCAAACTCATCAATGATTAACGGTCGCCGGGCAAATACACTTGCCGACTGCTTTACAATTTGCTCCTGCAATTCCACAGACTTGATAAACGTAAACAAAGGCTGATTCAGAAAAAATTTTCTCGCAATGTGATTGTGAAGCAATGAATAGGTTTCAAGCAGGATAGTTTTGCCGCAGCCATATTTTCCTTGCAACATAATGCCTTTATTCAAATCGCCGGGAAAAGCAGAATCGTTGGTTATGTAGCAATAGAGTTGTCCAATCATAGGCTCGTTGTTTTTGTCAATGACAAAAACCTTTGCCTGATTGCGATTGTGTAAGCAAATCGTGCCAAACTCGCAAAACAAACTCTGAAAATCAGCATAAGCCAATGGCAGAGGCAAACGCAACTTCCGCATCTTTTCTTTTTCATGGGCGACTATCTCCTGAGCATCTTTTTGCAATGCCTGAAAGAACTGTTGATTAGTCGAAATCACTTCCCGTAAAGACTGAGCCTTTCTTTTTTCCATAAGAACTTATATTAGAGTTTTTGTCTTTAGTCTTTATATTATAAGGAGGGAGTTTAAGGTCGGACTTAGGTGCTAAAATCTGATACTTAGTTTTGACCCTATGTCCGCCCCCAGAAGCATAATCCAACAAACCGGCTGCCTTTAGTCGGTCGCGTGAAGATTTCAAAACATCCAAAGATATATTTGCATTGGCTGCCAATCGCTTGTTGGAGTACTCTATCCATTCCGACCAATAGGAACGGTTAGCCAAATGAACCAAGAAGAAATACAATCGGGTATCGTTGCCACTGAAGTTCTCCTGTTCGT
>ENA-UOOM01002887-UOOM01002887.1-fermentation-metagenome-genome-assembly--contig:-NODE-2887-length-13348-cov-4.700820_pt1 | contig 13348 bp, 10 predicted proteins | sample MGYA00245781_ERZ724031 | MGnify/ENA primary metagenome ERZ724031 (study PRJEB28704, sample SAMN03018317) | fermentation metagenome | biome: anthropogenic terrestrial biome; feature: soil; material... | reverse complement strand
CTATTATGAGGTCGATATAACCACTCCCCTTCTATATGAAGGAGAGGAGATAGAACTGCAGCTGGAGGCAATTTCCAGAAGTGTACTTTCCAGCTTTGATGATTATGTGAGGTTGAGCAATAAAATTTCTCCTGAGACTCAGCTAACAGTTAATAATCTGGAGGATCAGAACCAACTGGCAGACCTGGTTGCTGCAAATATATTGGTAAGAACTGAAGACAAGCAAAAGGTGTTGGACGCTTTTCATCCCGTAGAAAGGCTTGAAACCTTGTATGACATACTGATTCGTGAAATTGAAATCCTGCAGATAGAAAACAAGATAAACCTTCGCGTAAAGAAGCAGGTGGACAAGGTACAACGGGAATACTACCTTAGAGAACAGCTGAAAGCCATACAAAAGGAATTGGGAGAAAGTGACGGTCTGGCTGGTGAAATTGAAGATTACGAAGAAAAGATAGAGAAGGCTGATCTGCCGGAAGAGGCCAATGAGAAGGCAATCAAAGAGCTGAATCGACTTTCCAGGATGATGCAGGGTTCCGCTGAAGGTTCTGTGATTCGCAGCTACCTGGATTGGATTTTGGATTTACCTTGGAATGTGGAAACAGAGGACAGCCTGGATTTAAAAAATGCAGCTCGTATTCTTGATGAAGATCATTATGGTTTGGAAAAGGTAAAGGAAAGGGTCATTGAATATCTTGCAGTCAGACAGTTGACGCAAACCATGAAAGGTCCTATTTTATGTTTTGTTGGACCACCCGGGGTAGGGAAGACCTCCATTGCCAAATCCATAGCCCGCTCCTTGAATCGCAAGTTTGTCCGTATGTCTGTGGGAGGGGTTCGGGATGAAGCTGAAATCAGAGGTCACCGCCGCACTTATGTAGGAGCTATCCCAGGAAGGATTATTACTTCCATCAAATTAGCAGCTTCTAAAAACCCGGTTTTTCTCCTGGATGAGATTGATAAAATGAGCAATGATTTTAGAGGGGATCCAGCTTCAGCCTTATTGGAAGTCCTGGATTCGGAGCAAAATCACTCTTTCCGAGATCACTATATGGAGCTGCCCTTTGACCTTTCTAAGGTGATGTTTTTAACTACTGCCAACACACTGGATACCATTCCCCGTGCCTTACTGGATCGAATGGAAGTCATCCAGATTTCCGGTTATACGGAAGAAGAGAAACGAAATATTGCATCCAAATATTTAGTACCCAAGCAGATGAAGGAGCATGGACTCCCGGAAAACAGCTTGCTGCTTTCTGATTCCAACATCGGCAATATCATCAATTACTATACCCGAGAGGCAGGAGTGCGAAATTTGGAGCGTCAAATAGCCACTATTTGCCGACGTGCTGCCAGAAAACTTTTGGAATCCGGCAAATCCTCAGTTCGGGTGACGGAACGTAATCTTAAAAAATATCTTGGAGCGCCGCGTTTCCATTACGACAAAGTAGCTGATCATAACGAAATAGGCATTGTAACCGGCCTGGCTTGGACTTCGGTTGGCGGTGAGACCTTGTCCATTGAAGTTACCCCGATGTCTGGGACGGGGAAGTTGGTATTGACTGGGCAGCTGGGCGATGTTATGAAGGAATCTGCCAGAGCAGGGGTCAGCTATATCAGGTCAAAAGCAGCTGACTATGGTTTGGAGGACGACTTTTATGAGAAAATGGATATTCATATTCATATTCCCGAAGGTGCCATTCCAAAGGATGGTCCATCTGCAGGCATTACTATGACAACCGCTGTACTATCTGCCTTATCCAGGATTCCTGCAAGAAGTGATGTGGCTATGACGGGAGAAATTACCTTGAGGGGACGCATTCTTCCCATAGGCGGCTTGAAGGAGAAAATTCTGGCTGCTCATCGTGCTGGAATAAAAAAAGTTCTCATACCTAAGGAGAATAGTAGAGACTTGGATGAAATAAATGATAATGTCAAGAAAAAAATAGAAATTGTTCTGGTAGACACCATGGATGAGGTATTGACCCACGCCTTTACTCGAATGCCTGAACTTGGACCGGAGGGCAGGGAAAGATGGAGATCAAGAAAGCTGAATTTGTAACGAGTGCTGTAAAAACCAGTGCTTATCCCCAAGATGAGCTTCCTCACATAGCTATTGTGGGGAAGTCAAATGTAGGGAAATCTTCTCTAATTAATGCAATGACCAATCAAAATAAGCTGGCCAGGGTAAGTAGGCAGCCTGGGAAGACCAGGTTGATAAACTTTTTTCTTATCAATGATAAATTTTATCTGGTAGACTTGCCCGGCTATGGTTATGCAAGGGTATCCAAGGCGGAACAGGAGAGCTGGGGGAGCATGATGGATGAATATTTCAAACTGGCATCCCCTTTAAAATGCATAATCCTGATAGTGGATATACGGCACAAGCCTACAGCAGAAGACAAGCAAATGGTCGAATGGATAAAATACTATCGGATACCGGTTCTTGTAGTTGCTTCAAAAGCTGATAAATTAGGAAAAACAAGAATCAAACCTCAGGCAGCGCAATTGCGAAAGCAGCTGGGGTTCTCTCACCAGGTGCCTGTTGTGCCCTGTTCTGTTGTTTCCAAACAAGGCTTGCTGGAACTACTGGCAGAATTGGATGCTTATTTGCCCGAGTAAACATATCCATATAAAGAGCATCTAATCTGCTTCTTCTTCATTAACCGGGTTGATTCGTATACTAACATTGCCCAATTGTATTTCACCACTACCGGTATCTACATTCTTCAATTTTGTTTTCTTTTCTTTTATAGCTGCTTGCTGATCATCATCTGTACTATGTATAATTTCCTCTTTTTCTTCTAATTCCGGTGCATTCTTTTTTTCTTCTATCACAACTCCATTTTCTGATGTATGCAGTAAAGCAGGTTTTGTAGTAAGTTCATTTTCATGTGTAACGGTCCTGGTGTAAGGGATTTTTCCTCTCATGGTTCGCAATTGTTCCAATTCAAAGCTTAACTTGCGAATTTGCGTTTCCATATGAAAAGAGCTTTTATCTCTTTGCCGTACATAATCCTGCAACTCATACAAGGCAGCATGGAAATCATCCAATCTGTTTTGAGCTTCATTAAGCTGAGATTCAAGTTTTTCAATTTTTTGTTTCATTTTATCCATGGGCTCAACAACTACTGGCTTTATCATCTGTATGATCGGGAGACTTTTGTCTGCCAAGCTTTGGAGTTCCACCGAACAAAATCGTTTCCAAAGTCCAATCAAAATCCGGAAATCCATCACCCAGCTGCGGCATGGTATTTGACCTGCCATCCAGGCTCTTGATTATTTTATTATATAAAGTAATTGATTCTCCTGTAATTAGCTGTGGTATTTCCCAGTGCCGGCCCGAAGCATCTCCCTGGCTTGCCATCCCTCTTCCATCTTGAACCCAAAAACAATATAATTTACCAGCTATATGCAGGCTGGGATTTTGCACCTGTTCGATTCCTTCATGTATACAGACCGTTTCAGAAGCAGTGTATTTAAAATCAGGATTAATGCTTTTATAATTTATACGGTATTCAGATCCAATTTCCTCGACCCATACCATATGGAAATTACCTGAACTGTCTGTCTGCCCATTGAATTCGCTGCATATGCAGGGCTTTTGAAACAAAATGGAAGGTTTTGCCCAGGCTTTACTGTTATTGTCATAGTAAATATAATATGATCTTGTCTGATTTTGAATTCGACGTGTATAAACACAAAACAGATTTCCTTTGTCATCGCTGCGAATCAGCTGAGGGGTAACTGACTGATCCGTCAAGAAATTCATAAGCACATCACTATTCCACTTTCCGTCGCTTAGATATGAATGTATTAATGATTCCTGTGCTCTTTTTAAGGAATTTTCAATATAATAAAAAAGATGGATATGTGTGTGAATTGAGAGCAGCTCCAGATAGGAGATATTTTCAAATCTCGATGAAATAGGATATAACAGACGCTGATACCACTGATCTTCCCTCCACTCATAGTAGATCAGCTGTTTTGATGTATTATAGGCCAGCAAATGGATGTTATCATTTTTGTCAATCGTGACACTGAAATGTCTGACAGCCCGGCTGTCAATTGGAGTTGCATCTGTCCAGGTTTTTTCAGTTCGCCGGTAATATACTATAAGCTGCTGATCATTTAGAGTAAAATACCATTGTTTTCCTAGGGACTCCTCCAGTAAGTAAGACTTAACAGTATTAATCATTTTACTTCACTCCCTGCACCCTTGTTTCATTACAAACATATGAAAAAGCAGGGCGAAATATCACAGCAGGAGACACAATAAAGCTGCCTGTTACATATCATGCTAATGAGAACAAAGTTCTCTTACTATTATATTAGGAAAAGGGGGTCTATTGATGTCATTTTATTCCTATAAGAATGAAGGTAATCCTCGTTGTCCGGGAAGAATTGGATTTGACGGATTGAAAAAGATACACGAGAAAGTATGCGTTCAGGTAAACAAGGTTTATGATTCCTGTCTGCAGCAAGAAACTTTAAGTGATGTAAGAATTGTACTGACCGAAGTGTGCAAGAGCCGTACCAATTTTGTCCCTCCCTTTACTTTTGTCAGCTGCAGAAGCACTACAACAAAGGGCAAGCTGATTGGCACCCGCATTGACCGTCTTCCTGAACGTGATAACTTTGCAAGAGTAAGAACTAAAGTGGAAATACCCATTGAAGTCATATTCGAAGATTGCGAATGTCGTCAGGGAACAGGATTGGCTGTCATTACTATCGCCAAGGATGTCGTTCTTTACGTACCAGATGAGTCTGTAATTCCTTTCCAACTGGAGAGCATTGTAAATGCTGTTTGTGTATCAGGGAGATTCATCCCTGGGGAAACATTCCGTTTTGATGTTGATGTTTGTATCACCATTATTCTAAAGATTGTTGCCAAGGTAGAGCTGTTAATACCAGCCTTTGGTTTCTGCGAAATACCGCCCTGTGAAGAATTTGCAGAGTCGGTTTGCGACGATATCTTCAATCTGCCTTTGTTCCCGCCGCAGCTTGAAGACATTCTTGACAGAAGAAAAGGCGCAGCCCATGCTTTGGGAGAATCCAACGAGGATTAGAAACAAGACAAAAAAAGACTTCAGCGCAACGCTGAAGTTTTTTTGTTGCATTCTTAATTTTGTTATGTTATGATATCAATTGTTCCGGGAAGGGCAGTTTGGTGACAGGCAGAACAAGTAAGCCGAAGTGGTGGAATTGGCAGACGCGCTGGATTCAAAATCCAGTGTTGGCAACAACATGTGGGTTCGAGTCCCACCTTCGGCACCAAAAAGAAACGACAGTATTCATCAGAATATTGTCGTTTTTTTTATAGAAAAATCAAAGCTCATTAGAACTAATGAGAAGCAGTTTTATGTTTTCATGTGAATTAGTTAATGGACTTGACAGTATTTATGAAGTATGAATAATTTATGTGTATACTGTAATAAATCCGAAACAGTTCCTATACACCTGACACATGAATTGAAGTGTCAATAAGAGATTAATTAAAGGGGGATTGTATTATTATGTCAAGTGCTTTTTGTACAGAATGTGGATCTGGGTTGGAGATGGGTGCAAAGTTTTGTGACAACTGCGGAGCTTCTGTCCTGCCTTCGCAGGCTGCACAGCCGCAAACCCAATCACAGCCGCAACCGCAACCGGTAAAACCAATACAGTCGCAGCCGGCTGCTGTTGAGCCTGCAGCGTACCAGTCACAGCAGCAGTATACTGCTCCGGCTCAAACCGCGGCGAAGGCTGCGAGCAATGAAACTCTTGGTGTTTTTGGCTATATACTTACAATGTTGGGGCTTTCCATACCTATTGTCGGCATCATACTGGTTTTTGTGTGGGCTTTCGGTGCGAATACCAACCTTGCTAGGAAAAATTTCAGCAGGGCAGTTCTTATTCTTGGCGTTATAGGCATAGTATTTGCCATAGCTTTGGCTTCTACAATACAAAGTATTCTGGTACCCTTGTTTATGGAATTCTCGGAAGGTATGTAAGTGATCAGCTAAGAAGAAAGGTAGATGATATATGGCATTTTTTGAAAAGATGAAAGATAAAACCAGTGATATGCTGGAAATATCCAAACTAAATGGAAAGATAAAAGATGAAAAAGCAAAAATTGCAGCCAATATGTCAAAAATAGCAGAATACTATTGGGCAAAATTTGAAAGCGGGGAAGCATTGGATTCTGAAGCTACGACATATTGTTCTGCCATTCTGGAAAGCAAAAATGCTATTACAGAATTTAATCAGGAAATTGTTAGAATTAAAGAAGAACCTCAGCAGGCAGCTGAAACCCCCGCTCAACAGGAAACAGCAACAGAACCTGCACCGATACAGCCGCCCTCGGGTGTACCTGTTGTGGAAACGGTTGAAAAAGCAGTCATCTGTTCTGGCTGCGGTACAAAGCTGCAATCTGACAAGAAATTCTGCTCCGACTGCGGTACACCAATACCCCCTCCGCAAGCAATTGTCGAAAAACCAACCATTCAAGCGGAATCGAAACCTTCATACTGCACCTCCTGCGGTAAACAGCTTGCTGCAGGCAAAAAATTCTGTGCACAGTGTGGTGCACCTGTACCTGTAAAATAAATCTTCTTTGCCGGTTTGAAATCCTGAATACTTTTAATGATGTTCTGCAACAATTTTCTATCTCCCTCGTCTGTAAATATATGAAAGGGGGGAGATATAAATTTGAGACATTGTGAATATAAAAAGTATCTTTCAAGTTATGTAGACGGGCAGTTGGATCCCATTCAGGAAAGTCAGGTGGAAGAACATCTCCCTCTCTGCCGCAGCTGTAAAGTAGAATGGGAAGAGCTCACGAGACTCAAAACGCTGTGCACCAAGCTGCCTGAAGAAGAATTGCCCCAGGGCTTACACCAACGGATTCTTAACCAGGTTAAGCTGCCAGAGAAATCAACACACAAAGGGCTTTGGTTGAAACGATGTGCAGTTCCGTTGGCAGCAGCTTTATTCATTTTCCTGGTTAGTAAATTTACTATGGAGGGTTTTTCAAGTTTTGATAAAAGCACCGCTCCAGGTTCACAAATATCTGGCGGGCAAGCGGATGTTGCTATGGCCACACGAGCAACAGATGAAGGCAATCCAGAACCTCCAATAGGAGCTCCAAAAGATAGTCCAGGTGATGAAGATGGTACTGTAGAAGAAGTCATTCGGGAGACAGATCCCTTGTCTGATAATCAAAGAATTGAGAATGAAAATTCCGAGTTCTGTTCAGACTTAGACGATAAATCATTAACACCAGATGCTGCAGAAGAACCAGGTAAGATAATAGATGACCCGGTTCCAGAGCCAATAACGCATAGGGGAAATAAAGCTCCATTCTACAAAGATATGAAATTTGGCTTGGCTTTTACCGGTGCTGTAATAACTGCACTACTCATATTTCGTGTATTGAAAAGAAAAAGGTGAAGATGTTCTTCACCTTTTTTGTATTACAGCTGCAAAGATTCCTGCTTCACTTCCAATTCAGCATATATGTACCGTTCCAGTGTAACTGCTCATAAGCTTCATTGTAATATGAGAAAAAATATGATAAAGTCATTTAGTAAACAGGTACAAGCTCAGGCTATCTTTTTTTATGTGTCAATATGAGATTTGCCGGACGGAAGGCGGTGTGACAGAGTTCGTTGCTGTTGATGACAATCCAAGTCACCGAACTCTCTTGTTATGAACAAAACAATAATGGTAGTAGATGGAAACAGCCTGCTGCATAGAGCTTTTTATGCTATTCCTGTCTTGTCCAACAAGAAGGGAATGTTTACCAACGCAGTATATGGTTTTATGAATATGCTCCTGAAAGCCATTCAGGATTATGAGCCCTATTCACTGGCTGTCGCCTTTGATAAAAAAGCACCGACATTCCGTCACCTTGCCTATGAAGATTACAAAGGTACACGGCAGAAAGCACCGGAGGAGTTGGTGCCTCAGTTTGAGTTGGTAAGAGAATTGCTTCAGCTTATGAATATTCCCATATATGAGCTGGATGAATATGAAGCAGACGACATATTGGGAACCATATCTCAGTCATGCGGCAGTAAGGATGATCATGTGCTTCTGGTAACTGGGGATAAAGACGCCCTCCAGTTGATTTCCGATTACACAGAGGTCCTTTTAACAAAAAAAGGAATTTCGGTCATGCATAGATATGATGAAGAGAAACTGGCGGAGGAATATGGTTTGACACCAAAGCAGTTCATAGACATGAAAGGTTTAATGGGTGACACTTCTGATAATATTCCCGGCGTTCCGGGTGTAGGTCCCAAAACTGCTATCAAGCTTTTAAAAGAATATGATACACTGGAAAATGTGTTGGACAATGCTGAGAATATTAAAGGTAACAAGCTCAGAGAAAATCTTACCATATACAGACAGCATGCACTTCTCAGCAAGGACTTGTCCACAATTCGCTGCGATGTCCCCATCGACTGCAGTATTTTATCTCAGCCCCTGGGTATTAAAAAAACACCGGAGTTAAAGCAATTTCTGGTGGATTTGGAGTTAAATACTTTAATCGACAGATTGGGTTTTGAAATTTCCGAATCAGATGTAGTTATCAGGGACAAAACCATCGTAGAAATAAGAAAAATGTATGATCTGCGTTCTCTGGCTCAGCTTTTAGTGGAACAGGAAGAGGTAGTATTTCTACTTCAACCGTATATCAGTTTTGCCTGGAATGAGGATAAGGTTTATAAGTTAATATGGCAGGAAGATTTGCTTAGCGAAGGTTTAAACGAAGATGATGTTTGGAGTACATTACAGCCTTTCTTTGAAAACAAGAAAATACGCAAACTGACCAATGATGCAAAAAGTATAATACCTGGTCTGAAAAAACTGGATATATCAATAGAGTCATTGGTGTTTGATGCGCAAGTAGGAGCCTATCTCCTGGAACCAACCAGAAGTAAATATGATATAAAGCAGCTTCTATATGATTACAAGCAAATTGATGTCTCTGAAGCTGATGCATCTGATCTGCTGATCCTGATTCGAGAAATGAAGAAGCGCTTGAAAGACGCAGAGATGGAAGGCTTATATCGACAAATTGAACATCCTCTCATTCGTGTACTTCTGGATATGGAGATGGAAGGCTTTAAGGTAGACAAGGAAATGCTTCAACAGTTGGATGTAGAGTTCACAGCCCATGTAAATCGCCTAACAGAGGAAGTCACAGATTTGGCAGGGGAGTCATTTAATATTAACTCTCCAAAGCAATTGGGGGACATTCTATTTGATAAACTGGAGCTGCCGGTTCAAAAGAAAACTAAAACTGGATATTCTACGGACATTGAGGTTTTGGAAAAGCTTTCCGGTATGCATCCTATTGTGGAAAAAGTAATCGATTACCGCCAGGTGATGAAGCTGAAATCTACCTATATCGATGGATTACTTCCTTTGATTCATCCATCGGATGGAAAAATTCACTCCAGCTTCCACCAGACAGTTACAGCAACGGGTCGAATCAGCAGTACAGATCCCAATTTGCAGAATATACCCATTCGAGATGAAATGGGCAGAAGAATTCGGAAGGTGTTTACTGCCAGTGATGAAGAACATATTTTAGTAGATGCGGACTACTCACAAATCGAGCTTCGTGTTCTTGCCCATATATCCGGCGATCCGAATTTATTGGAAGCTTTTCTACAGAAGCAGGATATCCATCGCCGTACAGCTGCTGATATCTTTGGAGTATCTATGGATGAGGTGACAGGGGAACAGAGGAGCAGTGCCAAGGCTGTCAATTTTGGTATAATCTATGGTATAAGTGACTTTGGTTTGGCAAGAAACCTTGGTATTACCAGGGCTAAAGCGAAGAAATATATAGACAGCTATTTACAGCGCTTTCCCATGGTACAGGAATATATGACTAAAATTGTGTTGGATGGGAAGAAACATGGATATGTGTCCACCTTATTTAATCGAAGGAGAGAGATTCCTGAGTTAAGTTCCAGAAATCATAACATCCGAAGCTCTGGTGAGCGCATTGCTTTAAACACACCAATTCAAGGTACAGCAGCAGATATTATAAAGCTGGCTATGATCCGTGTACATGGCGAATTAAAAGACAGAAACTTAAAATCCAGACTGATATTGCAGGTTCATGACGAATTAATAATCGATGCATGGCTGTCTGAGCTGGAAGAGGTAAAGGAGCTTTTACAGAATCAAATGGAAAATGCCATAGAACTGGCAGTTCCCTTGGTAGTAGATATTGGAACCGGCAAAAACTGGTGTGACGTGGAATAGGTGAATTGTAGTGAAAATTATAGGATTAACCGGAGGAATTGCATCGGGTAAGTCAACAGTTTCACGTATGCTGATGGAGTTAGGGGTTCCTGTTATCGATGCTGACGCAGTTTACAGCAATCTGGCTTCGAAGGGCAATCGTGTTTGGGAAGCCGTGTATGAAACTTTTGGTAAAGAATACTTTTTGCCTGATGGGGAAATAGACCGCAAAAAGCTTGGGGAACATATATTTTCAGACAGTCTGGGAAGAGAAAAATTAAACCGGGTGACTCATCCATTGGTGAAGGATGAAATGGGGAAAATTTTAAAGCAGATAGAGCAAGAACAAAATCCTCCACTCGTTATCCTTGATGTACCCTTGTTGTTTGAGTCCGAGTGGGATCAATGGATGGATGAGGTTTGGATTGTAGCCATACCGGAACAGATGCAGCTGGAAAGGCTTATGTTAAGAGACAATCTCACCTGCAAACAGTCTCTATCCCGGATACACAGTCAGATGAGTCTGGACACAAAGAAAAGACTGTCCAATGTGGTCATTGACAATTCTGGATCCTTTCAAGAAACCAGACTGCAAGTCCAGAAGCTGTTGAAGGCATTTTTATTTTCGGAGGAAATGGAATGAGAAAACCAAAGGGAAGAAAGGGTACAACGCGCTTACTGATTTTCCTGGTAATGATCTTGATATTGGTTTTCTTTGCAGATGACAGTCATGTGATTAAACGCAGACAATATCCTTTAAAATACGAAAATTGGATACAAAAATATTCAGAAGAGTATTCAGTAGATCCTTACATGGTTGCCTCAGTCATCCTGGTGGAAAGCAGATATCTTCCAGATGCAGTATCTTCCAAAGATGCCAAGGGTTTGATGCAAATCCTGCCAAGTACGGGAGAGTGGGCTGCTGGCAGGATGAAGTTGAAAGGCTATCAGGAAAAGCAGTTGTTTGATCCTGAGATAAATATCCAAATTGGATGTTGGTACCTCAGTTTTTTATCTTCTCAGTTTCCAGATAACATGGACCTTGTTTTAGCCTCCTACAATGGTGGAATTGGCAATGTCAACAAGTGGCTGACAAACAAGGAATGCAGCAAGGATGGAAAAAAGCTGGATCATATTCCCTATGGGGAAACCAGAAATTATGTAGTAAGGGTACAGGAAGCTTATAAAATATACCAGGAGGTTTACCCATATTTGGAGCTTCCAGGCGATTAATTTAACTGTAATGTGCTTTGAAAGGACTTAGTAGCAAATGAAGAATTGCTGGGCTGTAATACTGACCATAGTTCTAATTTTATTCATTACCGGTTGTGGTTTGACCAAATTACCGGAAACTCACCTGATAGAGGAAGAGTCTCTTCCAACAGCTTCACCTGAGCCGACAGTTCAACCTCCGCGCAAAGGAGGTGAATTGCGGGTAGCATTAACTGCGCCCGACATTCTGAATCCACATTTAACTCAGTCCAGGGATATGCTGAATTTTCTTGGTTTGATATTTGAAAGCCCCATAGCATATGACTCCAATCATAAGCCAATACCTTGGCTTGTCGAAAAATGGGAGACCTCACCGGATGGCAGATTATGGGTCTTTGACCTTCGTAAGGATGTTAAGTGGCATAATGGTGAAAATCTTACCGCTGAGGACATTCTATTTACTTTGGAAGCACTTCAAAGCGGGAGTTTAAATTCCTTTTACCAAAAAAACATATTTGAAAACACTAATATTGTAGAAGCCAATTTGCGCGGGGGAGATCCCTATACTTTTTTTATTCGGCTTGGCGAACCTTCCTGTCTGATTTTGGATATTCTCACCTTTCCTGTATTGTCAAAAAGTATATATCAGTCCGTAGAAAATATCGCCAATAAAAATAAAGATCAGCTTCCAGTTGGAACAGGTCCTTACCGTATTGATACAGATCAGCCGGACGATGAATCCATCATTAAGCTGACGGAAAATAAGTACTGGTGGGGTGATGAACCCTATATCAGCAGCATAGTGGGAAAAGCATATGATACCAACGATGAAGCCAGAACAGCCTTTCAAAAAGGCGAGGTAGATCTGGCAGATTCCAGCATAGTGTATGCTAACACGCTTATAAGCCGCAGAAACGCAGGGCATTATAAATACTTAACCCCGTATTTTGAATTTCTGGCATTCAACAGCAGCCATTCCCTGTTACAGGACAAAACCATTAAGAAAGCCATTGCCTACGCCTTGGATCGTAAAGATATCATATCGAAAGTATATCTGAACAATGCAGAAACAGTTGATGTGCCGATTCAATCCAACTGCTGGCTGTATGACAGCAGATACCGTATTTATGATTATGATCCCAATAAAGCTCTTCGCCTATTACAGGAGGAAGGTTGGGAGGATACCGACAGAGATGGTGTGCTGGACAAAATAATTGATGAGAAAAAGGTAGATTTGACTTTTTCGCTGATGACTAACAGTGACAATGATTTTCGAAGAGATTCTGTTGAATTGATTGCCAAACAGCTGGAGACTATAGGAATTCGCGTAGAGATTGAAAATGTTCCCTGGGAAATCATGCAAACGGAGAGATTGCCTAATGGGGAATTTGATGCTGTTTTGACCGGCTTCAACTTGAGTGTGGTGCATGATTTGAGATTTTTTCTTCATTCATCTCAAATAGGAGAGGGACTTGGTAATTTTATGGCTTACAGCAAACCTGAAATGGATTGGCTGTTGGATAATGCAGCAAGGGCTGTTACTGAAGAAGCTAGATGGGAAGCTTATCAGGAGATTCAAAAATATCTTACTCAGGAAATGCCCATAATCAGTTTGTATTTCCGCACTGGTTCCATACTGTATGACGAGCGTATTCATGGTATAGATCATATAAGCGAATGGAGTATATATAGAAATATAAAGGACTGGTACTTGATAAAATAAACACCCTCGTCCTGGCACCTCTTGGCACAGACACCAACTTTTTTTGTTGACAATTGTATCCGACATAGCTATAATAATGATTGTGACTTTTTCAAGCAAAGGCAAAGCAGAAGTCACTCTTTGCGGAAGTGGCGAAACTGGCAGACGCGCTATCTTGAGGGGGTAGTG
>ENA-UOOM01002885-UOOM01002885.1-fermentation-metagenome-genome-assembly--contig:-NODE-2885-length-13359-cov-10.300286_pt1 | contig 13359 bp, 10 predicted proteins | sample MGYA00245781_ERZ724031 | MGnify/ENA primary metagenome ERZ724031 (study PRJEB28704, sample SAMN03018317) | fermentation metagenome | biome: anthropogenic terrestrial biome; feature: soil... | reverse complement strand
AAACATTCGAAATCCGCCCTACTCGGGCTACTTTCTCATGTTTTGCGGATCCCAAAGTCATGCTTTTTCATGCAAGCATGAAACGCATGACCTTTTGACCCTGGTATCATCATAATACGCCATGTGTGAAATGTAAACCATTGCATTTTTACACCTCTTTTGTTAAACTGAGAACATGCGGAAAATGCAGGTAAAGTTTGAGAAAGAAGGGAATAAGATATGAAGAAGGCAAGTGTGTTTCTGGCAGATGGTTTTGAAGAGGTTGAAGGGCTCACAGCAGTGGATTTACTGAGGCGGGCAGGAGTAGAAGTAAGCACAATATCTATAACCGGAAGGCAGGACATTCATGGTGCCCATGATATAATAGTGAAGGCGGATGCTTTGTTTGAAGGCCGGGACTTTTCCGATGTGGATATGCTGGTGCTTCCAGGCGGTATGCCGGGAACTCTGCACCTGCAGGAGCACACAGGGCTGCAGAAGCTTCTGGAAGAGCAGTATGCAAAGGAAAAGTATATCGGAGCAATCTGTGCCGCTCCAAGTGTTCTGGGCAGTCTTTCCTTCCTTCAGGGACGCCGGGCATGTTCTTACCCTTCTGTGGAAGAAAAACTTACAGGTGCAGAGGTAGTGCAGGATTCTGTTGTCGCAGATGGGAATATCGTTACCAGCCGGGGAGTGGGAACTGCAATTCCATTTGCCCTGGAATTGATTTCAATATTATGCGGCCGGGAAAGGGCAGAAGAAATTAAAAAGTCAATTGTGTTTATAGAAGCTTTATAGAAGAAATACTGGAAATTTAGCATCGAATGTGATATACTCTTTCAATGACTGCGAAAGCATAAATGACAATCCGTAGGTATCAGGGGGCAAAATACCTTTTGACCCCTACATCATTTGATATCTTAATATCATCTATATGATACAAATCAAGGAGGAAAATAACAATGGGTTTACAGGTAGAAAATTTAGAGCATAACATGGCTAAGCTGACAATCGAGGTCGGCGCAGAGGATGTGGAAAAAGCACTCCAGTCAGCATATTTAAAACAACGAGGACAGATTAATATTCCGGGGTTCCGCAAGGGAAAAGTCCCCAGACAGCTGATTGAGAAGATGTACGGACCGGAAGTGTTTTATGATGAGGCGGTAAACCGTATGATTCCTGATGCATATGGCAAAGCATACGATGAATGTGAGCTAGAGCTTGTTTCTCAGCCTCAGATCGATGTCGTTCAGATAGAGAAAGGCAAACCCTTTATCTTTACCGCGGAAGTTGCAGTGAAACCAGAAGTTACACTGGGCGAGTATAAAGAAATGAAAGTGGAGAAGGCACCGGAAGGAGTCACAGAGGAAGAAATCAACGCGGAGATTGATAAGGAACGTGAGAAAAGCGCAAGAACGATCGAGGTGACAGACCGTGCTGTTCAGGACAAAGATCAGGTAGTGTTGGATTTCGAAGGATTTGCAGACGGGGTGGCATTTGAAGGCGGAAAGGCTGAGAATTACTCACTGACAATTGGCTCCGGGTCATTTATTCCCGGATTTGAAGAACAGCTGATTGGCACTGAGATCGGTAAAGAGCTGGAAGTAAAGGTGACATTCCCGGAGGACTATCAGGCAGCAGAGCTGGCTGGTAAAGAGGCAGTGTTCAAATGTACTGTACATGAAATCAAGGCAAAGGAACTCCCGGAACTGGATGACGAGTTCGCATCTGAAGTGTCCGAGTGTGATACATTAAAGGAGTATAAGGCAGAAGTAAAGAAGACGATTGAAGAGCGCAAGGAGCGTGAATATAAAGAACAGAAAGAAAACCAGGCAGTAGAACAGGCTGTGGAGAATGCACAGATGGACATTCCCGAGGCTATGATTGACAGCCAGGTAAGACAGATGACAGATGACTTTGTGCGCCGCATTCAGCAGCAGGGGCTTTCCCTTGAGCAATACTTCCAGTTTACAGGAATGACAGCACAGAAGATGGAAGAAGAGATGAGGCCCCAGGCAGTGAAGCAGATTAAGACAAGACTGGTTCTGGAAGCTATTGTAAAGGCCGAGAATATCGAGGTTTCCAACGAGCGTCTGGATGAAGAGCTGCAGAAGATGGCAGAGGCATATCAGATGGAAGTTGATAAGCTGAAAGAATTCATGGGTGACCGTGAGAAAGAACAGATGAAAGAAGATATCGCAGTGCAGGAGGCTGTTACATTTCTTGCAGATGCGGCAGTTGAAGAGTAGACAGGAGGAATTTTAAATGAGTTTAGTACCTTACGTCATTGAACAGACCAGCCGAGGGGAACGCTCCTACGACATATATTCAAGGTTATTAAAGGAAAGAATTATTTTTCTGGGGGAAGAAGTGACTGATGTGTCGGCAAGTGTGATTGTTGCACAGCTCCTTTTCCTGGAGGCGGATGATCCGGACAAGGATATCCAGCTTTACATTAACAGTCCCGGAGGCTCTGTGACAGCCGGGCTGGCAATTTATGATACGATGAAGTATATTAAGTGTGATATTTCTACAGTGTGCATTGGCATGGCTGCAAGTATGGGATCATTCCTACTTTCAGGCGGCAAGAAGGGAAAGCGTTTTGCTCTTCCAAATTCAGAAATCATGATTCACCAGCCTTCGGGCGGGGCACAGGGACAGGCAACTGAGATCCGGATTGCGGCAGATCATATTTTGAAGACACGTAAGAAATTAAACGATATTTTGGCTGCAAATACCGGACAGGATCTGGAAGTTATCGAGGTCGATACAGAGAGAGATAATTTCATGACTGCCCAGGAAGCAAAGGAATATGGATTAATAGACGAGGTGATTGCCAATCACTAATGGCAATATGAGGTGAAATAGCATTATGGCAGGAAGAGTAAGCGAGGATGCAGTGAGGTGTTCCTTCTGCAATAAGACACAATCACAGGTGAGGAAGCTGATAGCAGGACCTAACGGGGCGTTTATATGTGATGAATGTATTGAGGTCTGCTCTGAGATCATTGAAGAGGAATTTGAATATGAGGAAGGCAGCAAGTACGAAGATATTAACCTTCTGACACCGGAAGAGATAAAGGCATTTCTGGATGAATATGTCATTGGACAGGATGAAGCAAAGAAAGTTCTTTCTGTGTCCGTATATAATCATTACAAGCGGATTATGGCTGAACAGGATCTGGGCGTTGAGCTGCAGAAAAGCAATATATTGATGCTGGGGCCTACCGGCTGCGGAAAGACCCTGCTTGCCCAGACACTGGCAAAAATTTTAAATGTACCTTTTGCAATTGCAGATGCCACAGCTTTGACAGAGGCAGGCTATGTTGGTGAGGATGTGGAGAATATTCTGCTGAAGGTAATCCAGGCTGCGGATGGAGATATAGAACGTGCGGAGCATGGTATTATCTACATTGATGAAATTGACAAGATTACGAGAAAGTCAGAGAATCCTTCTATCACCCGTGATGTATCAGGTGAAGGGGTACAGCAGGCTTTGTTGAAGATAATAGAAGGCACTATCGCCTCTGTTCCTCCTCAGGGAGGCAGAAAGCACCCGCATCAAGAGCTGATACAGATTGATACAACCAATATCCTGTTTATCTGCGGTGGTGCTTTTGAGGGGATCGACAAGCTGATTGAGACACGACTTGACAAAAAATCTATCGGATTTAATGCTGAGATTGCATCCAAACACGAGGAGAATGTGGATGTCCTTCTGCATCAGGTTCTCCCTCAGGATCTGGTAAAATTCGGATTAATACCGGAGCTGGTGGGGCGTCTGCCGGTTACAGTATCTCTGGATATGCTGGATAAAGAAGCACTGATCAGAATTCTGACAGAACCAAAGAGTGCAATTGTAAAGCAGTATCAGAAACTGCTGGAACTGGACGGGGTACGGCTGGAATTTGACAAAGAGGCCCTTCTGGCAATTGCGGAGACATCTCTTGCAAGGAGGACCGGGGCCAGAGGCCTGCGGGCTATTATGGAGAACATCATGATGGACACAATGTTTAAGGTCCCATCAGATGATACAATCAAGGAGTGCCGGATAACAAAAGAAGTGGTGAAAGGAACAGGAGGTCCCCTTTATGAGTGCGACGGGGAAGAACGCAGATCATTCCTTACATCAGAGAGTGCATAGGAAATTCGGGCGGGTGCAATGGTATCCGCCCTTCTTATATTACAGTAACTATTCAGAACCGGGCTCGAAAAGCTACGTTTTGAAACTCAGGAGGAAAGACATATATGAAAAATGAGACACAGAGCCTTCCTATGGTAGCCTTAAGAGGCATGACGATTATGCCGGAGATGGTTGTACATTTTGATATAAGCCGGAACCAGTCCATAGCGGCAGTTCAGGAAGCTATGGTGGAAGACCAGAAGATTTTTCTGATAACACAGAGGGATGCTGAAGATGAGAAACCAAAGCAGGAGGATTTGTTTGAAGTAGGAACTGTCGGGACAATCAAGCAGATTGTTAAGCTGCCCAGACATATTGTGCGGGTTCTTGTGGCAGGAGAAGGACGAGGTGTGCTTCAGAGTATTGAGTATGAAGAACCTTATATGCGCGCCCGTGTGGTGGTGATTGATGATTCTGAAATCACTATACCGGAGGATTTGAACGGGGAGGCCATGGAGCGCAGTCTGAAGGATATGTTTGTAGATTTTGCAGCAAAAAACGGAAAGATGTCCAAAGAATCGGTTGCCCAGATACTGGAGGTACAGGGCCTGATAAAGCTGGTAGACGAAGTTGCCGCAAACACACCGCTGCCTTACAAAGATCTCCAGGAGATATTAAATGAGACGGATTTCTGGAAAAGATATGAGACACTGGCATTCAAGCTTGTGAATGAAGTGCAGATTATGGATATTAAAGAACAGATTCAGATAAAAGTAAAAGAGAGGGTAGATAAGCATCAGAAGGAATATATTCTCAGAGAACAGTTAAAACTAATACGTGAGGAACTGGGAGATGACACCACGCTTTCAGACGCAGATGAGTTTGAAAAGGCGGCAAAATCATTAAAAGCATCTCGGGAAGTAAAGGAAAAGCTCACAAAGGAAATAGGACGGTTTAAAAATTCTCTGAACAGTCCGGCGGAGACCGGAGTTATCCGTACTTATATTGAGACTCTTCTGGAAATGCCCTGGGACAAAGCGGCAAAGGACAGCCGGGATATAGAATATGCCCGGAAAGTTTTAGCGGAGGATCATTACGGGCTGGAGCAGGTCAAGGAAAGAGTGCTGGAATTTCTAGCTGTTCGTTCTCTGACAAAAAAAGGAGAGAGCCCTATTTTATGTCTTGTGGGACCTCCGGGTACAGGAAAGACATCCATTGCCAAATCTCTTGCAAGAGCATTGAAGAAGCCCTATGTGAGAATCTCCCTGGGAGGAATCAGAGATGAGGCAGAAATCAGGGGACACAGAAAGACTTATGTGGGAGCGATGCCGGGAAGGGTTGCAGATGCAATGAAGACGGCGGGAGTGAAGAATCCGGTTATGCTTCTGGATGAGATTGATAAAGTGAGCAAAGATTATAAGGGAGACACCTTTTCGGCCCTTCTGGAAGTACTCGACAGTGAGCAGAACAGTAAATTTAGGGATCACTATCTGGAGCTTCCGCTGGATTTGTCTGAAGTTTTATTTATTACAACGGCAAACACTCTTCAGACCATACCCAGACCACTTTTGGACCGTATGGAAGTTATTGAAATCAGCAGCTATACGGAAAATGAGAAGATGCATATCGCGGTAGAGCATCTGATACCAAAACAGATTCAGAAACATGGTTTGAAACCGGAACAGCTGTCTTTCAGTAAACAGGCAATCTGGAAGATGGCCCGCAATTATACAAAAGAAGCAGGAGTCAGACAGCTAGAAAGAAAGATAGCGGATATTTGCAGAAAAGCTGCAAAAGAAATACTGACAACAAAGAAAAAGAAGGTTATAATAACAGAAAAGAATATCCATAAGTATTTGGGAAAAGAAAAGTATACATATAAGATGGCAAATCCTGTTGATGAAGTGGGTATTGTGCGCGGACTTGCCTGGACCAGTGTGGGAGGAGACACTCTTCAGATTGAAGTTAATGTTATGCCCGGGAAAGGAGAAATCATGCTCACAGGGAAGCTCGGCGATGTAATGAAAGAGTCTGCACGGACGGGGATCAGTTATATACGATCCGTAAGTGAGCAGTATCAGATTGCACAGGATTTCCTTGAAAAGCATGATATCCATGTACATATACCAGAGGGAGCGGTGCCCAAGGATGGGCCGTCTGCCGGAATTACCATGGCAACAGCTATGCTGTCCGCCATAACCGGGTATAAGGTCAGGGCAGATCTGGCAATGACAGGTGAGGTTACATTGCGGGGAAGAGTCCTTCCCGTCGGAGGATTAAAGGAAAAGCTGCTTGCCGCAAAAAATGCCGGTATTAAGACAGTACTTGTTCCCGGGAAGAACCAGGCAGATGTGGAGGAATTGTCCTCGGAGATTACAAAAGGACTGGAAATACTGCCTGTGGAAAATATGGATGAAGTACTTAAATCAGCACTTATAACAGAGGAATAAGTCTGCAGGAAGGGAAAATAGGTATGGTTATCAAAAATGTTAATTTAGAGACAGTTTGTGGAATCACAAGTGTGCTTCCAGACAATGATAAACCCGAAATAGCATTTGCGGGAAAATCCAATGTAGGTAAATCCTCCCTAATCAACGCTCTGATGAACCGGAAATCCTATGCCAGAATCTCGGCAACGCCCGGAAAAACGCAGACAATCAATTTTTACAATATCAATGATGAGATGTATCTTGTAGATCTTCCAGGTTACGGGTATGCCAAAGTTTCCGAGAAGGAAAAGGAGCAATGGGGAAGGCTGGTGGAACGTTATCTGCACGCTTCTGCCCGGCTGAAAGCTGTATTTCTCTTGATTGATATACGGCATGAGCCTTCTGCTAATGATAAGATGATGTACCGGTGGATTGTTGAACAGGGCTACAAGCCGATTATCATAGCGACAAAGCTTGACAAACTAAAAAGAAGCCAGATCCAGAAGCATGTAAAAATGGTCAGAGAGGGTCTGGAGCTTGAAAATGATTCAAAGATTATTCCCTTTTCATCTGTGACAAAGCAGGGGCGGGATGAAATATGGGAATTTGTGGAGACAGAACTGGGGGAATGACAATGGAGAGCAGACGGCCCTACTGGCAGATTATCGTGAGTCTTGTGTTTAGCCTGGCGGCGACAGCTGCCTTTGTGATTATTGGAATAAAGGTATTGGGGCTTTTGATGCCTTTTGTGATTGGGTGGATTATGTCCACCATTGCCGCCCCGGTAGTTAACTGGCTTGAGAAAAGACTGAAGATTGTAAAGAAACTGGGGTCTGCCCTTATTGTGGTCATAGTGCTGGTTTTGATTGTATTGCTGCTTTATTTTGCAGTAAGCCATATTGCTGTCGAAATAGGAGATCTGATATCAAATTTCCCGAATTTGTATGCCCAGTTTGAATCAGGACTGGAGCAGATTGGAAATACGCTCTCAGGTGTGTTTTCCAGGCTGCCCCAGGCAGTGCAGAGTGGATGGGATACTGCACTGGATAATCTGAATAAGTATGCAGCCAAATTAATTGCCGGGATCAGCGAGCCGACAATGGCTGCAGCCGGTAACTTTGCAAAGAGTCTTCCCTCTTATCTGATTTCATTTATTGTGGCAATGATGTCGGCCTATCTGTTCACAGTGAACAGAGAAGAAGTAATTCAATGGTTGAGAAAGGTTTCGCCTCCCTCTGTCACAAAGAGAATGGAGCTGGTGATAGATAATCTGAAATATGCAGTTGGAGGATACTTTAAAGCACAATTTAAAATTATGGCAATTGTGTTTGTGGTTTTGTTTGTCAGCTTCGTAGTGCTTGGTGTTCACTATTCCATATTAGTTGCCTTTTTAATTTCATTTCTAGACTTCCTCCCGTTTTTCGGGACGGGAACTGCACTGATACCGTGGGCTCTCTATCAGGGACTCATGGGGGATTATAAGATGGCAGTTGCTCTTGTTATTGTTTATATCCTGACCCAGCTGATGCGTCAGCTAGTTCAGCCCAAGCTAGTAGGAGACAGCATGGGACTGCATCCGCTGGTCACATTGCTTCTGCTCTATATAGGGTATAAGGTGAGCAGTATTCTGGGAATGATTCTGGCAGTACCCATCGGTATGGTGTTGATCAATATGACCCGGGCAGGTGCCTTTGATTACATTTTGAACGATGTAAGGCTTCTGGTGGAAGGTATCCTGGGTTTAAGGGAAGAGCCTGACGAAAAAAAATAAAGTTCTTTCTTATTGCCCCGCAGGTTGCTGTGGGGTTTTTAACTTTTTACTTTTGCGGAGAACTTCGGCAATGTATTTTCCTGTGTAAGACTTGGGACTTTTTGCCACTTCCTCGGGGGTGCCGGTGGCCACAATGGTCCCGCCTTTGTCTCCGCCCTCGGGGCCTATATCAATAATATAGTCCGCAGTCTTTATAACATCAAGATTATGCTCAATGACAATAACAGTGTTCCCGTCACCGGAAAGACGGCGCAGGATTTCCGTCAGCTTGTGGACATCGGCAAAATGGAGTCCGGTTGTAGGCTCGTCCAGAATGTAAACAGTCTTCCCTGTGCTGCGCCTGCTCAGCTCTGAAGCCAGCTTTATTCGCTGTGCTTCACCTCCCGATAATTCCGTGGAAGGCTGGCCCAGGCGGATATAAGAAAGCCCCACATCATTGAGGGTCTCCATCTTTCTGCGTATGCTGGGGACATGTTCAAAGAAGTGCAAAGCTTCGCCCACAGTCATGTTTAGAATATCATAAATATTTTTCCCTTTATATTTCACCTCCAGGGTTTCTCTGTTATAGCGTTTTCCGCCGCATACTTCACATGGTACGTATACATCCGGCAGGAAATGCATCTCAATCTTTAAGATTCCGTCTCCGTTGCAGGCTTCACAGCGCCCGCCTTTCACATTGAAACTGAACCGTCCTTTTTTATATCCTCTGGATTTTGCATCCGGGGTTGCAGCAAACAAATCCCGGATTAAATCAAAGACTCCTGTGTAAGTTGCCGGGTTGGAACGGGGAGTACGTCCGATAGGAGACTGGTCAATGTTGATGACTTTGTCAATCTGATCCATTCCTTCAATTCTCTTATGCTTCCCGGGGATTGTCCTTGCCCGGTTCAAATCTCTTGCCAGTTTTTTATATAAAATTTCATTTACAAGAGAACTCTTTCCGGAGCCGGATACCCCGGTCACACAGGTCATGATTCCCAGAGGAATATCCACGTCAATATTTTTCAGGTTATTTTCGCTGGCGCCGATTATCTTGAGAAAACCGGTTGGCTTTTCCCTTTTTTCGGGAACCGGAATCTGAATTCTGCCGCTTAGGTATGCTCCGGTAATAGATTCCTTATTTTTCATAATCTCCTGGGCTGTACCTATAGCAACCACTTCACCGCCGTATTCGCCGGCTCCGGGACCGATATCTACTACGCAGTCCGCTGCCAGCATGGTATCCTCATCGTGTTCTACAACAATCAGAGAATTCCCTAAATCCCGCAGGTGTTTCAAAGTCCCAAGCAGTTTATCATTATCTCTTTGGTGAAGACCAATACTTGGCTCATCCAGGATATAGGCCACGCCGACCAGGCCGGAGCCAATTTGCGTGGCAAGGCGGATTCGCTGAGCCTCACCGCCCGATAAGGATGCGGCCGCTCTGGCGAGAGTCAGATAGTCCAGTCCTACATCCAACAAAAATTGAATGCGGGCGGAAATCTCTTTGAGAATCTGTCCGCCTATCATCAGCTGCGTCTGGGACAGCCGAAGTTCTTTTAGAAATTCCTGAAATTTTGCAATAGACAGTGCAGTGGCCTCTGCGATATTCTTGTCTCCTATGGTGACTGCCAGAGCACCTTTCTTCAGTCTTTGTCCGCCGCACTCGGGGCAGGGAGTGATGTTCATGAAACTTTCGTACTCTGCCTTCATGGTGTCGGAGCCGGTTTCGCGGTAACGCCGCTCTACATTTTTAATGAGGCCTTCAAAGGCGACATCATAGACACCTTCACCCCGCTGTCCTTTATAATAAACTTTTATGGATTTCCCGTTCGTACCATAGAGAATGACATCATGTATCTCCTGGGGGTATTGTTCAAAGGGAGTATCGAGATCAAAGTGGTACTCCAGGCACAGGGCATCAAGGATTGCCCTGGTGAAACTGGACTTGTCCGTGCAGGACTGCCAGCCTGTGACTGCGATTGCCCCTTTGCTGATGCAAAGGGACGGATCCGGGATCATGAGATCTTCAGAAAATTCCATCTTATATCCTAGCCCAAAGCATACAGGGCATGCACCGAAAGGATTATTGAAGGAGAAGCTCCTGGGCTCAATCTCATCAATACTAATGCCACAGTCCGGGCATGAGAAAGTCTGACTGAAGTTCATGGGTTCTCCGCCGATAACGTCTACAATGAGCAGCCCTTCAGCTAAAGAAAGTACGTTTTCCACTGAATCGGTGAGCCTTTTTTCAATTCCGGGCTTCACAATCAGACGATCCACAATAATTTCAATATTATGCTTGATGTTTTTATTCAGGACAATCTCCTCAGAAAGCTCATATAGGCTGCCATCGATTCTCACTCGTACATAGCCGCTCCGTTTGGCTCGTTCCAACAGCTTGGCGTGGGTACCCTTCCGCCCCCTGACCACAGGAGACAGAAGTTGAATTTTTGTGCCTTCGTGCAGCTCCATTATCTGGTCTACCATCTGATCCACCGTCTGTTTTGTGATTTCTTTCCCACAGTTTGGGCAATGCGGAATCCCCACACGGGCGTAAAGTAACCGAAGATAGTCATAAATTTCCGTTACCGTTCCTACAGTGGAGCGGGGATTGTGGTTTGTAGATTTCTGGTCAATGGAAATTGCAGGAGAGAGCCCTTCTATGCTTTCTACATTGGGCTTTTCCATCTGCCCCAGGAATTGTCTTGCATAGGAGGATAGGGATTCCATATATCTTCTCTGACCCTCGGCATAGATTGTATCAAATGCGAGAGAGGACTTTCCGGAACCGCTGAGTCCTGTAAGTACCACGAGTTCATTCCTCGGAATGTCCACATCAATATTTTTTAAATTATTTTCATTTGCGCCACGTATCTTGATATATTCTCTGGCGTTCATCTTTTTGCTCATATTGTCTCCTTAGTTCTGAACAGTTATGTCAATTTTCTATATCATTTAGAGTTTTCTTTAACTCTATCAGTTTGTCTCTAAGTTCCGCAGCGGCTTCAAAGTTCAGCTCTGCGGCAGCTTTTTTCATTTGCTTTGATAAATCTGCAACTAATTTTTCCAGCTCCTTCTTGCTCATGGATTCCGGGTCTTTTTCTATTCTCAGCTCCTCGGCAGCTACCTTTTTAGAAATACTAATTAAATCCCGGACTGCTTTGTGTATTGTCTGAGGCGTGATGCCGTGTTCTTCATTGTACATCATCTGAATCTTGCGCCGTCTCTTTGTTTCATCTATGGCAACCTGCATGGAGTCTGTGACGGTATCTGCATACATAATCACATGCCCATCGGAGTTTCTCGCTGCACGCCCTATGGTCTGAATCAGGGAGGTGGACGAACGGAGGAACCCTTCCTTATCGGCATCCAGGATAGCTACCAGTGTGATTTCAGGAATATCCAGTCCCTCACGCAGAAGGTTAATACCAACAAGGACATCAAATACGTCCAGCCGCATGTCACGGATGATTTCGCTGCGCTCAAGTGTATCCACATCAGAATGCAGATATTTTACACGAATACCGACTTCACGCATATAGTCGGTGAGGTCTTCTGCCATCCGTTTGGTAAGTGTAGTGACAAGAACTTTGTTTCTCTTTGAAACTTCTTTATTTATTTCACCTACAAGATCGTCAATCTGGCCCTCCACCGGGCGGACTTCTACATGAGGATCCAGAAGGCCTGTGGGACGGATTACCTGCTCGGCCCGGAGCAATTCATGTTCTTCTTCATAAGGGCCAGGTGTGGCGGAGACAAACAAAACCTGATTTATTTTACTTTCAAATTCTTCAAAATTTAAGGGACGGTTGTCTTTCGCTGAAGGCAGACGGAATCCATAGTCCACAAGGGTAGATTTCCGTGACTGGTCACCTGCGTACATACCGCCAATCTGTGGTATCGTCTTGTGGGACTCGTCAATCATAATCACAAAATCATCTGGGAAATAGTCAATCAGTGTATAAGGGGGCTGTCCCGGAGCCAGTCCTGCCAGATGGCGGGAATAGTTTTCAATTCCGGAACAGAATCCCGTTTCTTTAAGCATTTCGATATCAAAATTCGTACGTTCTGCAATCCGCTGGGCCTCCAACAGCTTGTCCTGTCGTTTAAATTCTTTTACACGATCATCCAGTTCAACCTCGATATCTTTGACAGCCCGTGTAATATTTTCCTTGTCTACAACATAGTGGGAGGCCGGAAATATGGCGGTATGCTTTAATTCATCCTTTATCTCTCCGGTCAAAATATCAATTTCGGTAATCCGGTCAACCTCATCACCAAACCATTCTATCCGGATTGCCGTGTCGGCAGAGTTGGCAGGTATTACCTCCAATACATCACCCCGCACCCGGAAAGTACCTCTGTGGAAATCCATCTCATTTCTGTCGTATTGGATTTCAATCAGTTTGGCCATCACTTCATCTCTGTCCCGAATCATGCCCGGACGCAGAGAAACTACCATATTCTGATAGTCTACAGGACTGCCCAGTCCGTAGATACAGGAAACGCTGGCAACTATAATTGTATCCCGGCGCTCTGCCAGAGCCATGGTGGCAGACAGACGCAGCTTGTCAATTTCATCATTGATAGCGGAGTCCTTGGCAATATAAGTATCAGATGAGGGAACATAAGCCTCAGGCTGATAGTAGTCATAATAAGAGACAAAATATTCTACCGCATTATCGGGGAAGAACTCTTTGAACTCCCCGTAGAGCTGGGCGGCAAGAGTCTTGTTGTGTGCAATTATCAGGGTTGGCTTCTGAATCTGCTGGATTATATTCGCCATAGTGAAGGTCTTGCCGGATCCTGTAACTCCCAGTAAAGTCTGAAATTGATTGCCCTCTTTAAATCCCTGAACCAGTTCTTTGATTGCCTGGGGCTGGTCTCCGGTGGGATTATAAGGAGCTTTTAATTTAAACTGTTGTTCACTCATAGTCACCTCTCTGATCACTTCCTCGTACATTGTATCAAAATTGATTATAGCAGAATACATCTAAAAAGTATAGAGTAGAATCGAATGTTTGTTCTGTGTTTTCCTGCGGCATGTATTGTTATCTTTATGAGTATAAAATCAC
>ENA-UOOM01002884-UOOM01002884.1-fermentation-metagenome-genome-assembly--contig:-NODE-2884-length-13364-cov-10.578030_pt1 | contig 13364 bp, 18 predicted proteins | sample MGYA00245781_ERZ724031 | MGnify/ENA primary metagenome ERZ724031 (study PRJEB28704, sample SAMN03018317) | fermentation metagenome | biome: anthropogenic terrestrial biome; feature: soil... | reverse complement strand
GGCCGGCGATGCCGGCCTAAACCTCTTCATTCCCTTTTCGGCTCCGGCCCGGACTCCGCCCTGGCCTTCCTCTTCGGCTGGGTGACCTTCACATTGTTGTCTTCCGCAGGCTCGGACTTCATATGCACGTCCATCTGAGGGAAGGGGATCTCTATCCCGTTCTCAAGGAACTCGTTGTACACGCGCTCCCTGATCTGCCCATCGACGGAAAAACTGTCGTTGTAATCATAGACGTAAATAGACAGCCTGAGGGTTACGCTGGAATCTGCCAGCGCGGTCATCCTGACCCCGGGCATCGGCACGGAGCCCCCCTTCATCACGTTGGGGTTGTCCAGGGCCGCCTGCATCATTATGCTCTTGGCCTTGTCTATGTCAGAACCGTATGCGACGCCGAAATAGATGTAAAAGTGATAGAACAGGTTCTCGACGCTGTAGTTGTAGATCACGGAAGATGAAACCATGCTGTTGGGCATGGTGATAACCTGCTCGTTGTCGCTGTGGAAGAATCGGGTGTTCATGACGCCGACCTTGTCCACTTTCAGCACCGTCCCCTCGGTGCCTATCCTAACGATATCTCCTTCCCTGAAGGGACGGGTGAGAAGAAGCGAGAGTCCGCTGAAGAACTGGTTCATCGTGCTCTGGGCTCCCAAAGAAAGTGCCAGACCTGCGATTCCCGCACCTGCTATTATTCCCACGAGGTCAGCTCCCATGGCCGAGAATATCCCTCCGGCCGCTATGGTACCTATGATTATCTTACCGATCATTCTGAAAAGGGGTACCAATGTTTCGTCGACTCCACCGATGGACGTGTTGGCCCCTATCTTGCGGAATACGCTGTCGACGATGACGAGATAGAGCTTCCATGCGATGATAGCCCCGAGCAAGACGTAAATTACCAGGGAAAGGCTGTCGAAAAGCTGGACATAGTTGTCCTGGGCCCCGTAGACCCTCAGCGCCTGGCCCATGCCTGCGACCGTGGCGAACATCACGACCATTTTACCTATGCCGCGAGTGATCTCCTTCCTGGTCTGCTTGTTGCTCCTGAGGGGGGCCCAAAGTATCGCCGGCGTTACGCCGTATGCAACTATGATGCCTATTACGACCCATATAGCCAGTGTTATCAATGCGGCATATATCGGCTGATCGAAGGGCTCACCTAGAGGGTTGCCGTAGATACCCATTATCTTGTTGTAATAACCCTCGCTGTAAGTCGCGGAACGGACGTCGACGCCTATTGGAATCTCGACCGTCTGGCTCGTATCCGTCGCAGGGTCTCCTACCACCATCCTCAGCGTGACCTCCCCCGACCCGTGGGTATCTGGGTCGGAGGTTATGACGGCCGTGAAAGTGTAGCTTCTGTCCGAAGGAAGGATCGAAATGGGTTCATCGGAATCCACTATTACGACCCTCGAGATGCGTTCGTTGAATTGCGACTGCTCGAAATATATCGTCCTCTCGCCGGAGGCCTGGGACTTGACCGTTATGTTGACCGTCAGATCATCTCCGGATGTGACCTCTATGTCAGGGTCCGATTCGGTATAGCTCTGGAATGTCCCGTCGCCCGTGGAATAAGTTATGTCGTATGTTATCTCCGCAGACGTGGCCGCGTACGCCTCGTCGGCAACGGTCAGGGGCACCGCTGCGAGAACCAGTACCGAAAGTAGCACCGCAACTGCGAGAGGCAGTTTCAATTTCACGTTTGCCCAAATGTACATTGGTTATTATAATATTCCCGAGCCCATTGTTTACCATGACCGTTCCGGACATTGTCCCTCTTGCGCTTTTCGCCATTACGGTGGCGGTACTTGGCTCGGCGGCGGCCAGCGACATTCGAACCAGGACCGTCCGTGACCTTCATTGGGCGGCCATAGGCATCGTAGGAATAATGTTCTGGCTCATCGCCTCTTGGTATCAGGGGGCCAAATGGGAACATGTTGCCATGGCCGCAGGTTCATGCGTGATCATGTTCGATGTTCTTTGGGACTCCGATAGGTCGAAAGCTGTTTCCGCCGCGATATACGGTTCGGTTTTCGTTCTTTTCCTGGTCCCCTGCGCCATTTCGCCTTCCGACCCTTCGGTCCAGGCGGGAATGGCGATTCCGGCATTCTATGTCCTTTACATGCTGATGTACGCGGCCGGTCTCCTGAGGGGAGGGGCGGATGCGAAATGCATGATCTCGCTTACAGTGGCATTCCCCGTTTATCCCGAGTTCTGGGACTTTCCTATTATAGCCGTCCCGGAGGGAGTTGTTCCGGCAGTATTCGTCTTTTCGGCGGCAGTGCTTTTCCATGCTCTGCTGTTCTCGTTGTCAGGGGCCGCATATATCTTCCTGAGGAACCTTCGGCATGGGAACATCGGCGACAGGGCGCTGCACGGATACTTGATGGATATAGACGAAGCAGAGAGGTCCCACGTCTGGCCCATGGACGACACCGACGGAGAAAGGCTTTTCCGGATATCCATTCCGGAAGATCCGTCCGAGGTATATTCGAGGCTGAGGGCACATGGCGAAAAAGAAATCTGGGTCACACCGATGATACCTTTCATTCTGCCCGTTTTCGCGTCCGTTGTTTTCACCGGTCTTGCTGGCAACCTGCTGTTCCTCATCTTATGATGTTCAGCCTGTGCTTGCAGCAGGCGCACCTTCTTCCGTCCAGCGCCTCGATGTCGACAAGATACCCGAGACGCTTCACCACTGCCGTGCCGCATTCCGGGCAGTAAGTGTCGCTCGTGCCTTCGGCCAGGATGTTGCCTATGTACACATAGTTGAGGCCTGCCGACATGGCTGTGTCCCTGGCTGCGATAAGGGACTCGGGGGATGTCCACTGGACGTCGTTCATCTCGTTGTCAGGATGGAATCTGGTGAAGTGGACCGGGACGTCTTCCGACAGGGTATTCCTGACCCAGACCGCAAATTCACGTATCTCGGACATGCTGTCGTTCAGCCCGGGTATCATCAGGTATGTCAGCTCCACGTGCACCTTCTGGTCGAATACGAGCTTCACAGACCTCAGTACATCCTCCAGGTGCGCCCCGCAGATCTTCATGTAGAAATCATCGGTGAAGCCCTTCACGTCTATGTTCATGGCGGATGCGACCTTGCACAGGTCTTTCATCGGCTTTTCGTTCGCAAGGCCGTTTGTGACCAGCACGCATGTGAGGTCGGGGTCCAGGTCCATCACGTCCATGATGTACTCGTACCATATGGTCGGCTCGTTGTAAGTGAAAGATATGATGTCAAGCTTCTCGTTCCTGCACATTCCGATAAGCTTCTCCGGAGAGACATAGGTTGTGCGTTTCTTTCCTGTGGAGTATTGGGCGATCGCGTAATTTTGGCAGTGGCGGCAGGACATATTGCAGCCCACGCTACCCACCGAGAACGTCTTTTCCCCGGGGTAGAAGTGGTAAAGCGGCTTCTTCTCTATCGGGTCTACGCATATGGAAGAAAGCTTTCCGTAGGTGTAGGCGACCAGCATGTCTTCCTCCCCGTATCTTGAACCGCACCTTCCGTAGCTTCCGGGCTTGATGCGGCAGCGGTGGGGGCAGAGCTCGCATCTGTAGCCCCCATCTTCCCTGGTATAGTAAGCGGCCTCGACCGCAGGATTAATAGATCCCATGACCCAGCACCTCTGTTTTATCCGCTTCGGACATCTTCGGCGATACTCCGTTGTCGACCACACCTATTATGGTGAAAGGGGAGCCGGAAGCGTACAGCTCCTTGATCCTGTCTTTCCTGAACGTGAACATCAGCTCGTACTCTCCTCCCCAGTAGAGGACCATGTCGTCCCTGGGGATCCCAAGGGACTTGCTGACCTCCTCCACGCCCTCCCCCTCCGGAACGAACTCCCTCTGGAACTCCATGCCCACGCGGCTGCAGCCGCATATGCTCCATGCGGCCTCGGCGAGGCCGTCCGAAAGGTCTATGCATGACGAAACCGCGCCGGAAGAGGCGAGCGCGATCCCCTCCTCCACTCTTGGCACCGGCACCTTCAACGCATTCTCCGCCTCATCTATAGCAAGACGGTTCTTCAAAGAGTGCCAGCCTGCCGCCGGACCTCCGAGTGCGCCGGTTACTGCCACCAGGTCCCCGGGCGTTGCACCGTATCGGGTCATCGGCGTCCTGCCCTCCATGCTCCCTATGGCGGTGGCCACGGCGGCCCCCGCGCCCTTCTTCGTATCCCCTCCCAGTATAAACGTTCCGCAGAACTCGGCGCACTGGTCCGCACCGCTCATTATGTCGCAGATCTCTTCCTCGCCGACATCATCAGGCATCATTAGGGACACCAGGAGTCCGTTGGGCCTTGCACCCATGGATGCGAGGTCGCTGAAATTGACGGCCGCCACGGTCCATCCGAACTCCTCGAAGGTCATGGTTTCAGGCATGTGCCTCTCGAACGTAAGGCCGTCCGAGCATATGGCCAGGCGTCCGCTGATGTCCGCCAGGGCCGCATCGTCCCCGGGGCCGTCCCTTCCCGAGGGGCGGACCGCCCTTAGCATCCTGCGGATCATCTCCCTTTCACCGATCTCACCGAAAGAAGCCATACGCTTCGGTATCGGATACTGGACCTAATATCTTTGCACGCGCTCATGGCGCAAATAAATTTAATAACATACCGACGATAAGTGCACAGAATGAAAATCGACGTTAAGTATGGAAAGGGTTCCCAGCCCACCGAGATACCGGACAGGAATTACATCGGCACGTTCTACCCCAAGGACGTGAAATGCCTTCCGCCGAACGATGTAATAAGCGAGTCGATCGGTAATCCGATAGGGTCCGACTCACTCGAATCCTTCCTGGAAGGCGGGAAGGACATTGTTTTCATAATCAACGACGGGACCCGCCCCACGCCTACGGCCAAAGTGCTGGATGCGCTTTCCGAAATCATAGACCTGAAATGTGCCAGATACCTCATAGCTACCGGCAACCACCGTGCACCCACCGATGAGGAGTACGACTTCATGTTCGGAAGGCACTACTGCGACCTCAAGGACCGCATCGTCGTCCACGACGGCAAAAAATCGGAGTGCGTCAACCTGGGGACGTCCAAGAACGGAACGCCCATGGAGGTCAACAAGGTGGCGGTGGACTCCGACCGCCTCGTCATAGTCACCAGCGTGGAGCCCCATTATTTCGCCGGCTACACCGGAGGCAGGAAGTCGTTCTTGCCTGGCGTTGCTTCTTTCAAGACGATCGAAGCCAACCACAAGATGGCAATGAAAATGGAGGCGCAGTCGCTGGCCCTCGAGGGCAACCCCGTGCACGAGGACATGATGGACGCCCTCAAGGCTGTCAAAGGCAAGAAGATATTCTCAATACAGATGGTGCTGGACAGACACCAGAACATCTACAAAGCCGTAAGCGGAGACCTCAACAAGGCCTTCGAAAAGGCCGTAGAGTATGCCAACGAGGTTTTCTCCGTGGCGATCCCGAAGAAGGCCGACGCGGTGATATCCGTGGCGCCCTACCCCATGGACGTTGACCTCTATCAGTCCCAGAAGGCGTTGGACAACGGCAAATGGGCACTCAAGGAAGGAGGGAAGATAATCATGGTATCGAAGTGCCGCGAGGGAACAGGCAGCGCCACATTCCTGACCCAGCTTTCCAGCTCCGGCGACCCGAAGGTGGTCCTGGAGAACCTGAAGAAGGAATACAAGCTCGGATACCACAAGGCGGCCAAGATGGCGGAGATCATGACTTGGGCAGATGTCTGGGCCGTAACAGACCTGGACCCCGAAATACTTTCAAAGGCGAACATCAGGCCTTTCAGCAAGGTACAGGACGCAGTGGACTCGGTTCTTGCGGACGACCCGGATGCGGAGTTCCTTGTTTTGATGGATGGAAGCGTCACAATACCCAGAGTTGAGTAAACATGAGCGAGTTCAAGACAGAGAACATGGAAAAGGTAAGAAAAGCGGTCAACGTTTGCACGATGTGCGGATTCTGCAAGAGCGTGTGCCCCTCTTTCAAAGAGATAGGATGGGACGCCGCATCGTCCCGAGGCAGGATAACGCTCACTTACGGCATCCTCAACGGAGACATACCGGTAGATGAATCGGTGATAAAGAACCTCTACACGTGCACCACCTGTGCGGACTGCGTGAGAAGGTGCCCCTCGAAGGTCGATGTGGTCGACATAATCGAAATATGCCGCTCCGACCTCGTTAAGAACGGCCACATGCTGGACAAGCATAAGGTCATGTGCGACAGCGTCGTGAAGTACGGAAACCCTTACCGCGAGGAGAAGAGCGTGGCGGAGACCCTGGGCGTCGAGAGGCACAAGGCCGAGATCGGCTACTTCGTCGGGTGCACCGCAACCTACCGCTCGAAAGAGACCTCCAGGTCCACGATGTCCGTCCTGAACAAGCTGGGGATCGACTTCACCGTAGTGGACGAGGTTTGCTGCGGGTCCGTTCTCCAGAGAGTGGGCTACGACCAGGACTACATCACCACGATGTTCCAGAGGAACATAGATGCCATCAAGGAGCTGGGGGTCAAGACCATAGTCTTCTCCTGCGCCGGATGCTACAGGATGTTCAAAGTAGAGTACCCCAAGTACGTCGACGTTCCGTTCGAGATACTCCACATAACCGAATTCCTGGCCAAGCGCGACCTGAAGCTGAAGCCCATGGATGGCGTGATCGCAACATATCACGACCCCTGCCACATGGGGAGACACTGCGGCATATACGAGGCGCCCAGGGAGGTCATAGCCAAGATCCCCGGCCTCGTGTTCAAGGAGATGGAGTACAACCGCGCCCTCAGCCACTGCTGCGGAGGCGGCGGAGGCGTCAGGAGCGCATTCCCGGAAGAATCGCTGGGTATAGCCTCCACAAGGCTGGACGAGGCGGGTTTTGCGGACATCATGATCACCTCGTGCCCGTTCTGCGTTAACAATCTGTCCTCCGGAAAAGGAGACCGCAAGATCGAGGTCGTCGACCTCATGGAGCTCATTGACAAACTGATGTGATACGCATGCTTCAGACGAAGTGGAGCGGGGGCTCGATAACTTACGAGCGCCCGGTGATAATGGGAATACTCAACGTTACCCCTGACTCATTTTCCGACGGCGGGGCTTACGCAAAGCTGAACTCCGCCGCGGACCACGCTTTCAGGCTGATCGACGAGGGCGCCGGGATCTTGGACATCGGTGCGGAATCCACCCGCCCGGGGTGGAAGCCCGTATCCGCAGAAGAGGAGATCGAGAGGCTGGTGCCCATGATAAGGGAGATAGCGCCTTCGTGCGACGTCCCGATTTCGGTCGACACCATGAAGACCCAGGTTGCAGAGGCCGCCCTGGACGCGGGAGCCGACATGATCAACGACGTCTACGGCCTCAGATGGGACGGCATGGCAGAATTGGCGGCCTCCGCAGGTGTCCCTGTGATAATAATGCATATGAACGGGGAGCTTGAGAACATGCACTCGGAGACGATGGTCGGCAACTTCCTTCCGCAGATCGGAAAGTTCTTCGAAGAGAGGACGCAGGCCGCCGTCGATGCCGGCATCAAGAAGAACAAGATAATCCTCGATCCGGGCATTGGCTTCGGGAAGACCGGGGCTCAGAACGCCGAGATAATGCAGAGCGCGTATTACTTCAGAGGCGACCATCCGATCCTCATCGGTTCCTCCAGGAAGAGATTCCTCACCGCCGCCCTGGGTTCGAACGACGACGCCGCGTCTGCGAAGGCGGCCGCCCTGGCCGTGGACGGGGGAGCCAACATCGTGAGGGTCCACAACGTGAAAGCGACAAAGGCCGCCCTTTACCGCAAGAGATAAAGCACAGCGGTGACGACTGCGACGGCCAATATGGCGAGCGCAAAGAACGCCCGTTCCTTCCTGGTCTCCTTCTTCATTCGCGCCTCGTACAGCGACCCGCATTCCTCGGAGCAGTATTTCCCGCCGAAAGGTATCGGGTCTCCGCAGAATCTGCAATGCGAATGATCAGGAAGTTCTGCCATCGGCGGGGAATGGCTCTCACCCTATAAATCAGGCATGCCGCTCCTCCGGAGTATCCTGCGAGGTCTGTGCGGACTGTATTTATCATCCATGCCGCTCGCCCCGTCCATGAGAGCCGACGCCATGGATTCGGACAGGTTCGACCGCATGAGGCGCATAGGATGGCTGGACATGGACCGCATATCACGGTCCAGGTGCCTGGTCGCAGGCGCAGGGGCCCTTGGGAACGAGACGGTGAAGTGCATGGTCCTTGCGGGATTCAGGATGATCGACGTTGTGGATATGGACCGCGTCGCCGGCTCCAACCTGAGCCGTTGCGTGCTGTTCCGCGACGGGGACGAGGGATGCCGCAAGTCCGAGGTCCTGGCCCGCCGCGCAAAGGATCTGTACCCGGATGCCGAGATCCGCCCGATAAATTCGAAGGCGCAGGACCTGACGGAATGGGATTACGACCTGGTGCTCGGATGCCTCGACAACTTCTCCGCCAGGATGCACGTGAATTCGCACGCCGTCTACCACGGCTTGCCGTACGTTGACGGCGCCACGGACGGGATGACGGGCAAGGTGCAGGTCGTCCTTCCGAGGGGGCCGTGCCTGCAGTGCGCCAGCAACGGAAGTCATGCCCGGACCGCGGACCTCAGGTTCTCCTGCACCGGGGACTCCCACGTGTTCGTGCCCCGCATGGCCGCCGAGATAACCACCACTTCCGTCATCGCCGCGGTACAGGTCCGCGAAGCGGAAAAGATAGCCTCGGGAAGGACGGACCTCTGTGCCGGAGGCATAACCTATTACAACGGTGAGGACGGTACCATGGACACGGTGGGCCTCGACATCGACCCTGACTGTCCGAACCACCCGGGAGACCGGCAATGACAATGAAGATAACTGTAGTGAACACCGCGGCGGGAGGCTCCATAAGGATGGAGCTGGAACCCTACGAGAAGGTATCGGACATCATAGACGCCGCGGCGGACTACTGGGGAGAGGGAGCCGGCGCCTTCGTGCTGAGGAAAGGGCCCAAGCTTTTGGTCGGCTCCAGGACCGTCGAGGAGGTGAACCTCTCCGACGGGGACACCGTGGAGATGATCCCGGACCCGGAAGGCGGTCGTTGAATGGGCCTCGTCAGACCCATACTGGTGAAGAGGATAAACAACGAGATCGGGGAGCTGAACCGATATCTGGGGCTTTCCATTGCGGATATACCGGAGGATGCCGAGTTCCCGGTCGTGCTGAGCATTACTCTGACCAACTCTCCCGCTAGGACATCCGAGACCGAAACCGCAAGGGAGCACAGCTTCGACCTGGTGCTCTCCGAAGAGTATCCGTTCGAAAGGCCGAGGGCGAGATGGAAGACGCCCGTATTCCATCCGAACATAATGATGCCGCAGGACGGGGGCTTCGTATGCGTCAAAACACTGGACAACTGGAGCTTCGGCTCCAACATGACGTCCTTCGTCATGGGGGTGGAGAGCCTCCTTGCATACCCTAACCCCATGAACCCTTACGGAACGGATTCCTGCATCAGGGCCTCCAGATGGTATGCGGACAACAAGCCCGGGTTCGATGCGAAGGTCAGCTACGGTGGTAAAGATGCCTAAGGTCATATCGTCCGAGAAGTCCGAACGCAGGTACAGGAAGCGCAGCGTCCGGGGGGTGCCCCTGTTCGTGGGCGAAGGTGCGATCTCGCAGATGGCCAACCATGCGGACTTAGGCCTCGCCGAGGGCAAAGAGGTCCTGGGACTGATCCTGGGAGAGATCTGCAGGGACGAGGAGGGCGAATATTCCGTGGCATCGGGGACCGCCACGGCCGGGCTCGATGCGACCGGCGTAAGCGTCAGGTTCGACCCGGACTCCCTCGAAGACCTGTTCGCGTCCATCGATGAGAGCGGGGGCGATGCCGTGATAGGATGGTATCATTCGCATCCCGGGTTCGGATGCTACCTTTCCGACGTGGACGTCAAAACCCATTCCGGGATATTCGGTGAAGGAAAGGGATTCGCGGTGGTGCTCGACCCTTCCGACGGGACTCTGATGGTATTCACGGTAGAAAACGGAAAAACCAAGGTGGCGCAGATGGTCGTGTCTGAAGACTGACGGTCATACCCAGATGGCGTGCCTGCTCTTCATCTCCGCCTCGTCGGTGCCGAACTTCTCCATAAGGTCGGCGACGAAGCTGTCGAAGAACATCAGCACGGAGCATTCGAAAACCGTGCCCAGGGGGGCATACTTCTCGTCGATCTCCCCCGACCTCATGACCACGACCATGTCCGAAGCGTGGGCGAGCTTGCTCCTCGGGTCGGATGTGAAGCATACGACATAGGAGCCTATACGCCCGGCGATGTTTGCCGTGTTCACCACGGAAGCGGTCTCCCCGGTGTTGGAGACCAGGATCGTCAGGTCGTTGCGGCCGATTATGGGCGTGGTCATCTCGCCCACGAGGTGGACGTCGACCCCTAGCTGGACCAGGCGGACGGCCAGCAGCTGCCCTACGAGCCCTGAGCGGCCCGATCCGTAGATGAAGACCTTGCGGTTGTCCGTTACGAGCCTTGCGAGCTTCTCCCTGTCCTCGTCGGACACGGAGGACGCGGTATCACGGCATTTCTCAGAAAGATATTCCAGTGCCGGATTCATCTCATTCCCCGGGGACCTCGGGGGCCGCCTGCTTCTTCATCTCCCTGAGCATCTTGGCCACCTTCTTGCTGAGGACCCTCTCCTCTATGATCCTCATGTACATGGCGTCGTGTTCCAGCAGCGGAGAGCAGGAGATAACGGTCATCTCCGGCCTGACTTCTGTCAACGCGTCCGCGAGAGTTTCGAATTTAAGGTCGCCTTTCTTGATCGGAGTGTACTTCTTCTCCTCTCCGTCGGCGTGCTCCACTCCGGAGAACTGGGAATATATGCCGTCCTTGCAGTAGGGCTTGACCGCTTCGATCAGGTCGATGAAATCCCTTGTTTCCTTGAGCGAACCGCCGGTGCGCGAGTGGTGGTGCGGGAAGTTCAAGACGGGGACAAGCCCTTCGATCTGGTCGCACATGTCCAGCACCTGGTCCAGAGACCCGAAGGTCTCCTTGTGCCCGGTGATCTCGACCCCCAGCTTCGGCCTGAGGCCCTCTTCCTGCCACCAGCCCATGAGCCCCGCCACGTTTTCGTAGATGCGGGCATCGGTCTCCTCCCTCTCCTTTTTAGAATCTCCTTTGTAGAGGCCCAGGCTGGTCACGACCGTGTCCCCGCCCAGCGCATTGAGGATCAGGGCGGAATGCCTGATACTGTCTATGTACCTGTCCACCACATTGGGGGCGGCATACTCTTCCGTGTAATTTTCCGCCATTTCGGAGTCTTTACTCTTATCTGTGTAATTGACTGCCGTCTCGGGGTCGACGCCCAGGTCGATGTAGTACGGGGCGTGTATCGACAAGCTGACGTCCATCCTCTTGGCTATCTCCCCCGTGTTGTACAGCGATCCGTAGTTCTCGGCGATGCTGTAGAACATGGTCACAAGCTCGTCGTCCTCTTCGATCGGCACGTCCGGAGAGCATATCAGTTCGCCGTCCCTTATGAACTCGATGACGAAATCCTCGGTGATGTCCCTGAGGGTCATCCCGACCTCCTCGTCATCGGGATATCTGATATCTGTGGTGGGCCTTACCATCTGGACCTCCATTGCCGTGAGGCTCAGGTTGTGTACGTCCTCGATGCCGTCCTTCAGGGTGCGGCCTTTGCACGAAAGCGGTATTCCCGCAGGTCCGAATCTTATCATGGTATCGGCGGTGCTAACACGAGTACAGTATTAAACATAACGCACGTGTCCCATACGCGTGGGTAAGTTCACGCACGGATTCGACCTAGGCAAGTTTTATAAACGAATCCCGCATACGACAGCCTTACCCAATGTCGGGAGAGTCAGAAATATGAAGGCAAGTTTCAAAACAGACCCTTCGCTGATCGCTTTGATCTTCGATCTTAAGGCGACGTCGAGGGACAACGAATCTGCCATCTGGCGAGACATCGCGCTTCGGCTTGAGAAACCCAAGAGGAACTGGGCCGAAACGAACCTCAGCAAAATCGAAAGATATGCAAAGGACGGGGAGACCGTTGTCGTCCCCGGGAAAGTTCTCGCTGCAGGCAGCATAACGAAGAAAGTAACGGTAGCGGCGTTCTCCTTCTCCGAGAAGGCGAAGGCCGCGATTGCGGAATCCGGCGGAAAGGCCGTGAGCATAAGAGAGCTCATGGACGCCAACCCCAAGGGCTCCAACATCAGGATAATGAGGTGATTGCATGGTGGCTTTTATTGACGGAAAGGACCTGATCTACGGCAGGCTTGCAAGCGTTGTCGCAGAGAGGATCATGGACGGCGAAGAGATCATCATTCTCAACTCCGAGTCCATCATAATTACCGGGGAGAAAGAGATGGTGTGCGACAAGTTCAAGCACCGCACCGAACTTGGTGACGCCACCAAGAGGAAGGGACCTTTCTACCCGCGCAGGGCGGACCTCATCTTCAAGAGGTCCGTAAGGGGAATGATCCCCTGGAAGAGCTCCAGCGGAAGGGACGCTTACAGAAGGCTCCACGTATACGTCGGGACGCCCAAGCAGTTCGCCGAGGTAAAGACCGAGGCGCCTGAGCTCGCCAAGAAGAAGATCACCGGCAAATACACGACCCTGGGAGCCGTCTCTAAATTCCTGGGTTCTAATGTGAGATGATCCCCATGGAATGTGTCAATACAAGTGGAAAGAGAAAGTCCGCGACCGCCAGGGCGGTAGTCGAGGAGGGCAACGGGAAGGTGACCATCAACAAGGTCCCCTTGGACATATACTCCCCTGAGCTCGCAAGGCTCAAGATCCAGGAGCCCCTCGGACTCGCATCCGAAAAGGCGGCCAAGGTCAACATCCGTGTGACCGTCGACGGCGGCGGAGTCATGGGGCAGGCGGCGGCGGCCAGGACGGCCATCGCGAGAGGACTCGTCGAGTACTTCAAGGACGAGGACCTCGAGGCGCTGTTCAAGAGCTACGACAGGACCCTGATCATCAACGACACCAGAAGGAAACTGCCGAAGAACGAGCTCGGACACGGTGCACGTGCCAGAAAGCAGAAGTCGTACAGGTGATTAAGTATGATAATACCGGTGAGATGTTTCACTTGCGGAAAGGTCGTGGGCAGCGCCTACCCCGTGTACGCCAAGCGCGTCGGGATGGGCGAGGACCCCAAGGAAGTCCTCGACGATCTAGGGTTCGAAAGATACTGCTGCCGCAGGATGATAGTGTCCCACGCCGACCTCATCGGTGAGATCGCACCTCTCGGATAAACCTCTTAGAAAAAACTCATTAATGGGCCCGTGGGGTAGCTTGGTATCCTCCATGCTTGGGGTGCATGATACTCCAGTTCAAATCTGGGCGGGCCCACCTA
>ENA-UOOM01002881-UOOM01002881.1-fermentation-metagenome-genome-assembly--contig:-NODE-2881-length-13370-cov-4.005483_pt1 | contig 13370 bp, 13 predicted proteins | sample MGYA00245781_ERZ724031 | MGnify/ENA primary metagenome ERZ724031 (study PRJEB28704, sample SAMN03018317) | fermentation metagenome | biome: anthropogenic terrestrial biome; feature: soil; material... | reverse complement strand
GCAGATAAATTTCTTCTACACCGTCTTTTTTTTCGGAGTCTTTAATCATCCGATAATAGTTATCCAAATCTGTTTTCAACTCTTGCAGAGGACGAATAATCTGCGGATCAATTGCCGCCATGAAAAAGCCGATTCCCCTTCCGCCGCCCACAAGGTTGGGCCCTGTCTTTGCCCCTGACAAGATGGATGCCAACAGCTCAATCATCACAATGATACAGTAGCCCTTGGGTCCTGCCATAGGCAAGAGGGATCCCAATATTTTTCCCGTTGCTTGGTCTTCAAACTCGCGCGGGTCCTGGGTATCTTCACCTTTTTCATTTAATATCCAACCCAAGGGCACATTTTCACCTTTGCGAATGGCCATTTGAATCTTGCCGCCCGCCACCATGGTGGAAGCCATATCCATCATCATGCCCGGTGTGGTATGCCCTGCGGGAAACGCCAAGCTGTTTGGGCTGTTGCCCAACAATTTTTCTGTTCCGCCCGTGGGCGCAACCAAGGACAACGAAGGGGCACATGCAAAACCGATCAAGTTCTGTTCTGCCGCCTTCAATGCAAAATGCCCTGCCACACCAAAGTGATGGCCGCCGATGCCTGTTGCAATGCCCACACCGCTTTTTTTTGCGAGTTCAATGGCTTTATCCATGACAATATCTGCCGTGGCAATGCCCATGCCGTAATCCAAATCAAAATACGCTGAAACCGGAGTTTCGTTAATGAGTCGGATATTCGGGTTTTTGTTAATTTCCCCGCTGGCAATGGCTCTGTCATAAAAGGTCAAACGCGCCACGCCGTGAGAATCCACCCCACGCGCATCCGCAGCATTCAGCGTTTTTGCCCCTCGCCTTGCCAATTCTTCCGAAATGCCGAAAGAGCGCAAAATGGTGTAGGCAACATCATACAGTTCTTTGACACTTACATGAATAGACTGATTCATTTCATCCTCCTGATTTTATTTTAATTTCCTGTCGACAAAAATTATATCGTTTACATTTTCCGTTTTCAAGGAAACATATCCCATGCCATTTGCACCAAAAAGTGCATTTGAACCTTATTTCATGCAGTTTTAGAGTTTTGCAATTAAATAGACACCAAAAAGAGACACTCCGCAGAGCGAGGGTGATTTTTGTCGGAAAAAAAGTCTTAAAGATATCTGAAAAATAGATTGAAAAATGCTATAATGGTGGCAAGTATCAATTTTTTGCCTGTTCGTATCAATCTTTAAATCGGAGAACGTGATGAATACCCAATTTAATGAATTATTGCAAAAAAATCCCCAGGAATCTTCATTAAAACTTGTCTACAAATATTTGTATCGACAAATTATTTCTCTGTCTATGCTGCCCGGCTCAAAGATTAACATTACAAAACTTGCAAACGAATTGGAAGTCAGCCGCACCACCGTCAGAGACGCCATAGCGCTTTTGGCAGACACCACTTTGGTGGAACCCCAGCCCAATCAGGGTTTTTCTGTGAAAAAATTGAATATCAAAGAGATGAGTGAACTTTATGCAACGCGCAAAATCATCGAAGGCGGCGCTGCAAAAATTCTCTGTGAGAAGATTATTCCCGATCAGCTTCACACACTCCACACACAGCTGGCAGCCATGGAGCAAGCGCTTTTTGACAAAGATTATGAACTGTTTGCCGTTTTGGATCGCACCTTTCACCAATCCATCGTCAGCTTTTGCGGTAATCGATTTGTCATTTCCGCCTATGACAGCATTTGTGATTTTATTTTTCGATACATTGCCTACACGGCCTATTTAAATTATGATTACGAACACGGAACCATTCCTTCCACTTCAGTCATGCTCCGCCACCACAAGATGATCGTCAACGCCCTCGAAAACGGCATGAGCGACAATGCCGCCGCCGTCATCGAAAGACATTTTACCGAAGCTGAAAAATCGCTTTTGCAACAAAACTATTATCTGAATATCAACGAATAAAAAAACCGACAGAATTCTCTGTCGGTTTTAGGTCTACACTTCTTTAAATACTTCCCGCGGCGCACTACACACCGGGCACTTATAGTCTTTTGCGGTCTGTTCAAAGGGCACATCGTCTTTGTAGACAAAGCCGCACACCGCGCATTTATACTCTTTTTCCGTACTCGTTGCAACTTTTTCCTCTTGTGCAGGCGGCGCATAGGTCGGCGCATTTTTCGGAACCGTCCCGCGCTTGACTTGTTTGTAATAGGTATAGGTCAACGGCGTTCCTTCTTTAAGCGCAATGGCTTGCACCACTTCGCCCACAAACAGCGTGTGACTCCCCACATCCAGCATATCCGTTACTTTTACACTCAAAACACCCAAAGCTTCGTTTAGGTACGGGTTTTTATTATCGTCTTCGCCGCAGGTAAAATTCTCAAACTTATCCTTGTCTTTTCCGCTGGCAAATCCCATGCGTCCAAAAATTTCTTTATCTGTTTCCTGATCCAAAATGCTGATAGCAAATTTCCCCGCTTCTTTTACCAAGTCATGCGAAAAATTTTTCTTTGACAGCGCAGCCGTTATTTTTACAGGCTCTGAACTCACCTGTATGGCTGTGTTAATGATACACATATTTTTCTTGCCGCCTGTCTCCACACCCAGCGCATAAAGACCATAGGTTAAATTGTTTAGTACTTCTCGCATTTTACGACTCCTTTTTCTGATTTTTTTGGCACTGCGCACACAGTCCTGTAAAAACAACATCATAGGTAATGGCGCAAAAATCCGTCAATGTCATTAATTCTTTTTCCACCGCGTCAATACTGCTCAACTCCAAGTCACAAACCTTCCCGCAATTTCTGCAAGAAATATGCGCATGTTTTTTTGCATTGGGGTCATATCTGTCCGGGGCTGAGCCCATGGGAATTTTACGGATAATTCCCAATTCGTCCATTAAATTCAAATTTCTGTAAATCGTTGCCAAGCTGATATGTGCGTCTTGCAACTTGATTGTTTGATACAGTTCATCTGCCGTGGGATGTGTGCAAGATAACTTAAGCGCCTGTAAAATCATATCACGCTGTCTGGAGTTCTTTATCTGTTTCATGTCATCACCCACTATCTTTAAATTGATTATCATTATTATATCAGATATGTAAAAAATGTAAATAGTATTTTTTTACAGTTTTTCACCTCTTGATTTAAACAGCAAAACAATCGGTGATCCGGTGAATGTAAAAGCTTGGCGCATTCGATTCAGCAAGTATTTTCGATAGGAAGTCACCAACAGTTTTACATCGTTAACAAAGAACGTAAAGGTAGGCGGGCAGCTGCCCGTTTGTGTTCCGTAATATATTTTCAGTTTTCTGGATCCCTTTGAGGGCGGTTGATGTGCCAATAGGGCATCTGCAATAAACTCGTTGAGCAACCCGGTCGATATTTTCTTTTCATATTCTTTAAGTGCCAGTTCTATTTGCGGCATGATTTTTTCTGTGCGGCTCTTTGTAAGGGCGCTGATAAACAGCACGGGCGCATAGTCGATAAAATGAAATCTTCGTTTAATTTCATCGGTCATTTTTTTCATCGTCATGGTTTCTTTTTCGGCAACATCCCATTTATTGACAACAATGATGACTGCCTTGGCACGGTCTTCTATCAATCCCGCAACCTTTAAATCCTGATCGCCTATTTCCTGTGTGGCGTCCAGCATCAATATACATAAATCACTTTGCTCTATTGCCCGCACGCTGCGCACGGCACTGTAATGCTCGACGTTGTCATAAATCTTGCTCTTGCGCCGCAAGCCTGCTGTGTCCACTAAGGTATACTTTTTATCCCCGTACACAAAGTCTGTGTCTATGGCATCTCTCGTTGTTCCGGGAACGTTGGATACAATCACCCTCTCTTGTCCGATCAGACTGTTAATCAACGTACTTTTGCCCACATTGGGTCTGCCTACCACGGCAATGCGGCAAGGGTGCTCTGCGTCGCCTGCCTCAGCGGCCTTATCAAATCTTGACACCACTTCGTCCAGCAACTCGCCAATACCCAGTCCGTGTTCAGCGGAAATGGCAAAGGGCTCTCCTATGCCTAAATTATAAAATTCATATACTAAGTTTTGTTTTTCAATGCCGTCTAATTTGTTTACGGCAAGAATGCAGTGCGCACGGGTCTTGCGAATCATTTCCGCAATCTCAAAGTCATTTGCCGTCAGTCCGCTCTTTGCATCTGCGATCAAAATAATGACATCAGCCGTATCAATGGCCAGTTGTGCCTGCCTGCGCATTGATTTTAACATTTCGTCATCGGTGCGCGGCTCGATACCTCCGGTGTCAATCACCGAAAATTCCTGCCCGAGCCATTCTGCTCTGCCATAAATGCGATCCCTTGTCACACCCGGCGTGTCCTCTACAATAGAGATTCTTCTTTGAACTATTTTATTAAACAGCGTAGACTTGCCTACATTGGGTCTGCCCACAATGGCCACTATCGGTAATGCCATAATTTTATCCTTTCAAAATGCTCTGCAGCAATTTTGCACCGTCCTGGGGCACAATCACCACCGAAACATCTAATTCTTTTTCAATTTCACCAACGGTCTTGTCGTCCAAAAACAATTCCGTTCCGCTTTTCAGCATCGTCGATGACAACAGCAACTTTTCGCCTAACGCCTTTTGCTTGAGTTCTTTTATAATGTCTGCACCCGTAAGCAGCCCGGAAACCGTAATACTCTCGCCAAAAAATGTATTGCGTACAGCATAGACATGAATGTGCATATTAAATTTTTCCTCCGCCTTTTTGCACAATGCTTTCATCGTCTCAAAAATGCTTTGGCCCGTTGCAACGGAAATTGTCTTTTCGTTATAATCTTTTGCCTTTGTTTGCGCAAGCGCTTGGTCAAACTCATACTTCAGTGCGGCAATGAAGCCGACGCCGTTTTCGTATTGCGCAAATTCTTCATAAAACTCATAATCGGGAATGCTTCGCTGTGCTTTGATATAAATCTCGTCAGCGCAAAACACCCATCTCGTTCCGTATTCTTCCAGCATTTTGCGCTGAAATTTTTCGGCTATGTCCAATGTTTCCCTCGCCTTTTCTTTGCTTAAGGCTTCGAGGGGGTGCAAATTTTCTCTGTAACGCGTAAGTCCCACATCCACAATGCTCACGCTGGTAATGCCGGGGCAAAACGCCGCAAGGTCCGTCAGCGTTCGCTCAAGCTCTTTTCCGTCATTGAGTCCGGGACACAGCACAATTTGCACCTGCATATCAATATGATTGTCATAAAAAAACTGTAAGATTTTTAAGATGTCTTCGGCTTTTTTATTGTTCAGCATCTTTTGACGCAATTTTTCGTTGGTCGTATGTACCGAGATATTCATCGGGCTCAACCGCAGCCGTGCAATGCGTTTCAGGTCTTGCTCTTTGGCATTGGTCAGCGTTACATAGTTGCCGTGCAAAAAACACATGCGATAATCGTCGTCCTTAAAATATAAGCTGGGTCGCATATTGGCAGGCAACTGGTCGATGAAGCAAAAAACACATTGATTTTGGCAATTTTTTTCTTCATCCAATGTGCTGCTGGCAAATCCCATTCCCAAAAATTCACCCTGTGGGTTTTTCACAGACACTGTGTAGTCTTTTCCCTTCGCACTGCGCATATCAAGACTGAGGTTTTTTTCGCTCGAATGCACCATATAATCCAACACGTCTTCAATGACATGACCGTTGATGGCAATCAGGTAATCTCCGATTGCAATGCCGTTTTTGTGTGCCGGTGAGCCGGCTTGTATGGTTTCGATTCGATGCATTTTATCCTCTTTAGTTGTTTATTTTTTTATTATATCACACCGCAACAAACAGCTATGTAGCCTGCTTTCGAAAAAAAGCAGTTGCCTGCTTTTTTGCCATCGTTGCTTACTTCAATACTCTGATAACCTTCATGTTGTATTTTTTTCCGAATTTACCCTTGCGGTCCATGGTTTTGATGACCCCGTAGGCAACGGCAATACACACCACACCGCAAGCCAGTGCAATCACGGGGTTTTGCGGTCCTGCCGCACTGATACGCACCCAATAAAACCCAATGATGCTGCCGATAAAAAACATAATCAGCGGAATAATATAGACAATAAGAGAGGCGCGCATCACTGCATCAAAATTTAACTCCACTTCCACCCTGTCTCCCGCCTTGGCACCCGCCGCATTGATGGCGTGTGCAATGACCACTTTTTCTTCCGGATCAATTTGACACGCACCGCATTTTTTGCAGGCTGAGCTTCGGATAATTTCAACAAATGCTCTGTCTTGTCTAACTTCTTTGACAATGCCTTCTTCAATCATCTTTTTCTTCTGCCTTTATCGTTGCAATTTTCAATTCTTCCAATTGATGCGCCCCTGCATAAGCAGGCGCACCGGTCATCACGCAACCGTGGTTTTGATTTTTCGGAAAGGCAATCACGTCTTTGATGTTCTCCGTATCCGCCAGCAGCATACACAGCCTGTCCAGCCCATAAGCCATCCCTGCGTGGGGCGGCGTGCCGTATTTAAAAGCTTCCAATAAAAATCCGAATTGCTCCCAGGCTTCTTCCTTGGAAAAACCCAGCTGTTCAAACACTTTTTCTTGCACCGCCTCTTTGTGAATACGCACGCTGCCACCGCCGAGTTCTACACCGTTGACAACAATATCATAGGCTCTGGCGCGCACCTTTGCGGGGTCTTTGCCCAACAGCTCAACAGAGCTGTCTGTGGGAGAGGTAAAGGGATGGTGCACAGCAAAATATCGTTTCTCTTCTTCATCATATTCAAACATCGGAAAATCGGTCACCCATACAAAGGCAAAACCGCTCCGTTCTATTTCCATCATATCTGCCATATGCAGGCGCAACTGTCCCAGTGCCGTTAAGGCAACTTCGTCCTTATCCGCCACAAAGAGAAGCAAGTCTCCCTCCTCAGCATCCAATGTACTGAGAATGGCCTCTTTTTCCGCGTCCGTAAAAAACTTAGCTATCGGTGAGACAATTCCTTCCTGTGTATAGCGCATCCATGCCAATCCTTTAGCGCCATAGGTTTCCGCCACTTTGACCAATCTGTCCAAATCTCGGCGAATCAGCCTGTCACTGCCGCCCTTTACATTGAGCCCTCGCACACTGCCGCCTTTTTTTACCACGGAGGCAAATACGCCAAAGGCGCTGTCTTTGACAATTAAAGAAACATCCGCAAGCTGCATATCAAAGCGAAGATCGGGCTTATCCGAACCATATCGGCTCATGGCCTCATCATAGGTCATTCTTGCAATGGGCAATGCAACATCGTGGCCTAATATTTCTTTGAAAATCTTTTTTATCAAGCGCTCGTTGACTTCAATGACGTCTTCACCGGTTACAAAAGACATTTCCATATCAATTTGTGTAAATTCGGGCTGTCTGTCTTGTCTCAAATCTTCATCGCGAAAACATTTGACAATCTGAAAATATCTGTCAAAACCGCTGACCATGAGCAGTTGCTTAAAGAGCTGCGGAGATTGCGGCAGCGAAAAAAACTTATTGGGCTGCACACGGCTGGGCACCAAAAAATCGCGGGCTCCCTCCGGGGTGGGTTTGTTGAGAAACGGTGTTTCTATTTCATAAAACCCTTCTTCGTATAAAAATTCTCTGACAATACGCGCCAGCTTGCTGCGCATGATGAGCCGATGCTGCATAGCGGGCTTGCGCAAATCCAAGTAGCGATACTTTAATCTCGTGTTTTCGTTTGTTTTATCCGAATCATCCACATAAATGGGCGGCGTTTTGGACTCGTTGAGAATAACGATTTCTTCTGCGCGCACCTCAATGGTGCCTGTTTTCAGCTTTTCGTTTACCGTCTCTTGGTCTCTGAGCACAATATCGCCTTTAATTTGCACCAGATATTCATTTTTGATTTTCGACACAATGTCAATGAGCTTTGGGCTGACCTCGGCATCAATGGCAATTTGCATAATGCCGCTGATGTCTCTGAGTTCCAAAAACACCAACTGACCCAAGCTTCTTTTTTTATTGACCCATCCCGCCAAAACAACCTTTTGACCGATGTGGCTTTCGTTTGGTTCCGCGCATAAATTGGTTCTGTATTGGTTTTTCATGCTTTTTTTACCCCCGCCTTATAATCCGCAACAAATTGTTCCGTTGTTTTTATACTGACACGGCACTGCTCACCCGTTTGCATATTTTTTATTTCGGCAGTGCCTGCATTTATTTCTTCGTCACCCAAAATCAACACATTTTCAGCCCCCAACTTGTCGGCATACTTCATTTGTGATTTTAGGCTGCGCTGCATAAAATCTTTTTCCGCACAAATGCCCTGGGCGCGCAGCTGTTCAACCATTTCCTGCGCCTTTTTTTCGGCTTGACGCCCCATGGAGGCAATATAGATTTGCAACGCTGCTTTTTTTGCCGGCAGCTTGTCTCCCACCAGCATCAACAATCTTTCCAACCCCATGCCAAAGCCAATGCCCGGCGTTTTGGGGCCACCAATGAGCTCACTGAGTCCATCATACCTGCCGCCGCCGCATATCGTGCCCTGTGCGCCGATGTCTTCGGTTACAAATTCAAAGGCTGTTTTTTCATAATAATCCAGCCCCCTCACAATACGAGGATTAATTTCATAGGCAACTTGCATCAACTGCAGATTTTCTTTTACTTCGGCAAAGTGCTCTTCGCATTCTTCGCACAGATAATCCACCATGTAGGGTGCTTCCTGCAGCGCCGCTTGGCAGGTTTCTTCTTTGCAATCCAAAACACGCATGGGATTTTTTTCATATCTTTTTTGACAATCTTCACAAAGCACATCCAGTTTTGTTGCCAAAAAGGTTTTTAGTGTATGATAATAGGCCTCTCGACATTTGCCGCAGCCCACAGAATTGATATACAGTTTAATATTTTCAATTTTTAATTGCTTAAACAACCGCGCTGCCAAGGCAATGACCTCAGCATCAATGCCCGCGGATTTTGTGCCCAATACTTCAATGCCAAACTGATGAAACTGACGATATCTCCCCTTTTGCGGACGCTCTGCTCTAAAGCACGGTGTCAAATAATATAATTTCACCGGTTGCGGCAGCGTATAGAGTTTATTTTCGCCATAGGCACGCACCACGGCGGCGGTGCCTTCTGGTTTGAGCGAAAAACTTTCTTTGTCACGGTGCTCAAAGGTATACATCTCCTTTTGCACAATATCCGTCTCTTGCCCAACGCCGCGCACAAACAATTCTGTTTTTTCAAACATTGGTGTGCGAATCTCTTCATAGCGATAAAGAGAACACAAGCAGCGAATCTCTTCTTCCAAATAAACCCATTTATAACTTTCTTCGGGCAAAATGTCCCGCGTTCCTTTTGGCGCTGTAATTGCCATGTTTTCCTCCGAATCTACCCTTTTTCATCAAAACTGCCCCCGACGCATGCGTCAGGGGCAGAAAGCTTCCACGGTACCACCCTGATTGATTTTTCAATCATCTTTTATACTAACGCTATAGTGCGTGGGCACCTACTGGTTTCGGCACCCAGGGCTAAACAGTGTTTTTCCTGCCTGCCTGCAAGATATTTTCACCAACCATATCCTCTCTGCATACACAACAAAGCAGTACTTTTCTTTATCATTGCCCTATACAAATATATTAGATTATTATATTTCTTTTGCTCGGCAAAGTCAACTTTTTTCCCTTAATTCAGGGGTTGTTGTTTGATAAATGTCCCTGTGCGCAGTTGTGCAAAGGCATCATCCAACTCTTCACGCGTGTTCATCACAATCGGCCCGCCCCATGCAATGCCCTCTTTGAGAGGCGTTGCAGCAAAAACCGCAAACCGAAGCGGCTCATCTTTGATGGCCTGCACTTCAATGGCTTCACCGTCCGCAAGCAGCAGCGCCGATTTTTCGCCGTATTGTTTTCCGTCAACAATGCCTTGTCCTTCCAAGAAAAAGACAAACACCGTCTTGTCTTTTTCGACAGGCATCTGAAAGACTTTATTTTGTTCCAACTCCACATCCAGTATCGTCGCTTGAATATGGTGCGACTTTACCCCTTGTTTTCCGTTATAAGCACCCGACAAAATATGCACCCTATAGCCATCTTCGTCTACTGTTACAATATCTTGCGGATGAATATCAAAATATTTGGGCGTCGTCATTTTTTCGCTTTGCGGCAAGTTGAGCCACAGCTGAAAGCCCAGCATGCGATTAGAGGCTTTGGGCATCTCCTGGTGCATAATGCCGCTGCCTGCCGTCATCCATTGGCTTGCCCCCGCCCCAATGGTGCCTTGATTTCCCAAACTGTCTTCATGTTCAATCTCCCCCGACACCAAATAGGTAATGGTTTCAATGCCTCTATGGGGATGCATGGGAAAACCTGCCACATAATCGTTGGGATTATATGAATCAAAGGAATCCAGCATCAAAAACGGATCAAACGCTTCCACATTGGCAATGCCCAGTACGCGCTGCAGGTGCACACCCGCACCATCCACTGCCGCTTTGCCGGTAACGACTTGTTTTACTTTTCTGTATTGCATGTTTTGTTCTCCTTCACACTGTGCAATTTTTATTCAACCCCTGGCCTTTTTGCAAAACAGACTCACTGCGCCGTTGGTAAGCAGTTTCTTTTGCTGCCGAGGTTTCTATATCATTTTACTAAAAAAAGATTCTTTATTCAATTGTCTCGTAGGCTTTTGCCTTTTTATCAATCACCTCACAGATACGCTGCATGTAAAGATCCATATCATAATATCCGTCAATGCGTTTGATTTTGCCTGTTGTCGTGTCACGAATTTTCCCCACCGCTCCCGCACCCAACCCGATAATTCCCATGCGGTCTGAAATAACAGAAATGTTGTAGATGCTTTCCTTGTCTTTTTTACAAAATCCGGTGTTTTCGCCTCCTGAGACATTGTGCTTTTGTCGATATAAATAATAGGGTGCGTAGCCTTTCTTTGCCAATTGCACATAGGCGTCATCAAATCCCGCCAAACGCTCCTGTGCACTTTCGGTTTTGTGATCAAAGTCTTGTGCCTTTCGCTTATAACTCAAGGTGTGAAGTGTAATGTTGTCCGGCTCCAGTGCCGCCACTTCTTGCAAAGAAGCATAAAACATCTCTTCACTTTCCCCTTCAAGCCCATAAATTAAGTCTACGTTAATATTGAAAGGATACTTTTTTGCCTTTGCAAAGGCGGATAAAAATTCTTCCTTCGTCAAATTTCTTCCCATTGCCTTCAGCGTTGTATTATGCATACTCTGCGCATTGATACAAATACGCCCGATGCCCCCTGCTTGCATGGCAGACAATTTTTCTTCGGTAATGCAATCTGCCCTGCCCGCCTCAAAGGTGGCCTCGCGCAGACGGCTGACATCAAAATGCGCTCGGATTTGCGCCAGCAATGCCTCTATCATTGTCGCATCAAAAATTGACGGTGTGCCCCCACCCACATACAACGAGTCAATCACTGTCCTTTTTTTTGAAAAATATTCTCCCATTGCGCGAATTTCTTGCATCAACGCTTGATAATATTGCTCAATGTATGCTGTGTCGTTGCTCTCTTTTGAAATAAAAGAACAATATCCGCATCGGTGCGGACAGATGGGCACATGCACATACAGCGCCATTGCATCTTTTGCCGCCCCTTGCAGGCAGACGTTTTCCTTTTCTGCCAGCGCCAGACAAAGTTGAGCCTTGACTTTGCTCACATACCGTTCATCGGTATATTCCTTTTCTGTCTCTTCATTGCTTTTGCCCTCTTGCAGCCACTTGGACGCAATTTTCACAGGCCTCACCCCTGTGAGAATCCCCCAATTCAGTCTGCGCCCATAGGCTTTGGAAATAACTTCGTAGACGGCTTGCTCGGTTTGGATATGCCACCGCAACGCATTGGGCGAAAAGAGTTTCTCTGTCCTTAGGCATACAGATTCATTTTGAAGGCGCACAGTAAGGCCATCTTTCTCGTAATCAACAAAAATCGCCAAATCATGTCTTTGGGTTTCTCCTTGCACATAGGTTGCCGAAAGAAAAAAAGCATTAATAACATTTTTGATTTGGCGCTCAAATTTTGGTTCGGATAAGCGCAGAAAAATTTTCATCGTTCGAGACGAACCACCGCGTTATACATTTTTTCATGCCCGATTGTTGTTTTGTTTCCGTGACCAGGATACACAATGGTTTCCTCCGGCAGCTGATAGAGCTTTTCTTGTATGGAATGAACAATTTCCTTATAGTTTCCTCCGGGAAAATCCGTTCTGCCGATGGTCCCGTAAAACAACGTATCTCCGCTGAACAAATGCCCCGGTGTATAGAGACAAATGCCACCCTTTGTGTGCCCCGGTGTATGAATGACGCTAAATCGCAAGTTGCCCACTTCCAACTCATCTCCATCGCTGAGCGTGCCGTCTTCTTTGCAGGATTCATGTTTGACACCAAAAACCACCGCACCGTTAAACAGCGAATTTTGCAAACATTTTCGCTCTTTTTCATGGATATATACTTTTGCTTGCGTGTAGTCTTTTATTTGCTTTGTAGCCAAAATATGGTCGTGATGACCATGGGTGCAAACAATATATTTTATCTTATATCCGCTGTGTTCAATCATCTTTTGAATGCTTTCAAAGTTTCCGCCCGGATCCACTATCATCGCTTCCTTCGTTTCTTCGCAACCCGCAAGATAGCAATTTGTCATATAATCCGAAACCGTTACACTCGCTACATACATCTTATTTCTCCTTATTTTTCACAAATTCATTACTGTCCAGTACAATGGTGACAGGTCCGTCGTTGACAATTAAAACTTCCATATCTGCAGCAAACACGCCCTGCGCAACATTTATTTCTTCTTTACGAAGCAAACCGATAAATTCCTCATAAAGCTGATTGGCCACAAAAGGTTGTGCGGCACGAACAAAAGAAGGTCGATTGCCTTTTTTGCAATCCGCCAACAGCGTAAACTGCGAAATGACCAAAATGCTCCCCCCAACGTCTTTGACCGAAAGATTCATCTTGCCTTCTTCGTCTTCAAAAATGCGCATATTGGCTATTTTTTTTGCCAAAAAGGCGACATCTTCCATGTCGTCCCCTTCTTTAACACCCAGCAGAATCGTTAAACCTTTTCCAATTTTTCCTACCTCTTTGCCCGCTGTCTTCACATGTGAAGACGAAACGCGTTGAATGACCGTAACCACTGTTGCTCCTTACAGACGTGTTATTTTGTTGACGTTTTTCAAATTTCTTATTTTCGAAATGATATCGTTTAATTCCTTTTTGCTTTTGACTTCAAGCACCACATCATACAGCGCCCGATTGTGTTCCACGCTTTTGGCATTGAGTGATTGCACATAAATTTTTTCATCGGAAAAAATTCTTGCCAAATCGCTCAAAGCACCCGAGTCATCCATAGATCGGAAGAGCACACGTCTGAACTCCAGTCA
>ENA-UOOM01002880-UOOM01002880.1-fermentation-metagenome-genome-assembly--contig:-NODE-2880-length-13380-cov-3.030094_pt1 | contig 13380 bp, 9 predicted proteins | sample MGYA00245781_ERZ724031 | MGnify/ENA primary metagenome ERZ724031 (study PRJEB28704, sample SAMN03018317) | fermentation metagenome | biome: anthropogenic terrestrial biome; feature: soil; material... | reverse complement strand
TGAGCGTCCACCGCTGGCCGTTGGTCATGTCCATGGTGCCGTCGATGTCGTAGAGCGTGGCCCAATCGGCGCCCCGCTCGATCTTCCCGATGCGGGCGGACGCCACCCCCGCGTCGAGGGTCCGCTCCACGGAGATATTCTCCAGGATGGAGTCGGGAATGCCCTTGGGAATCCGTCCGGCGGTGAACTCCAACGCCAGATCCCGCAGGGCCTCCCGCGTGAAATAGGCCAGAGAGAGGAGGACGACCGCCACCACCAGAATCCGCCTCAGGGTACCGGAACGAAGGGCCGCTCGCCTCTTGGCCACGCCTGAAACCGCTCCTCTAAGCCCTGCCGATGGGGCGAAAAATCAATACCCCTCGCCCCGATGCACCGGCTCGGACGGTGTATCTTTCTTCTGCTCGCCCTGATCTGCCCCCGGTTCGGGCACGATGACCGGGTCCTCCTGGGCGAGAAGGCTCTGCAGCGACTCGGGCACCGGGTAGGCCGACACCCTCATGGCCGATGCCGTCTCGGCGAAGGTCACCGCTCCGGCGGGGATCTCCTTCACGTCCCCGCGGACCAGGAAGCCGCCCACAAGGCCCACGGGGCCGAGGAGGACCAGCCCCACAAGGCTCGTTCCAGCCGCCGCAAGCTGGGCGGACTCCGCCTTCATGGCGGCCTCTGCCCTCTGCCCCACGGTCAGGGCGATCTCCTCGGGACCGAGGGGGATGAGCTTGTTCACCGCGAACTGCACCTCGCCCGGACGTCCGAAGCTCCTGGGCTTGGTGACCTTCGTCACCACGGCCTCCACGATGCTGCCCCTGGGGGCCACGAGGCTCGTCCCGACCTTGACGGTGGACTCGAGGTTCATCCGGATCACGTCGCCCTCCTTGACGTTCGTGGGCGATATGGCCTCGTAGGTGGAGGCCCTCAACACCGTCCCGGCCGCGAGGTCCTGCTCCTCCATGGGCACGCCGTCGCCCACCAGAAGCCCGAGCACCCGCTCCAGGCGCATGGCCACGGGCCGATCCACCTGAGGTGTTCCGTCAAGCTGGATCTCGAGGCGTTCCACCCTCCGCACCACGGGCATGAAGGGATCGATCTTCTGGCTCAGGACCCACTCGGCGACGCCCAGCTTGAAGAACATGGAGGGCTGCTGGACGGCCCCCTTCGTTATGAAGTTCAGCAGGGCCACCTGGCGATCCGCCACGCTGCCCGGCAACTCCCGTCCGAAGAGCTCCCGCTCCACGGCGTTGATCCGCTCCACCAGGCTGCCCGTCCGAAGCTCCCCGTAGAGGAGGTTTTCCACCTCGCCTATGGTGAAGTTCGGGTCGTCCGCCGCAAGGGCCGCTCCTGCGCCCAGAATGATCAGGGCTGCCAGCGCAAGCCCGAGAACGCTCTTTTTCATCACTGTCCCCTCCTCGCATTCGATTGTGCACTCTGTACCGCCGCGCCCACAAAGCCCATGAACAGCGGATGGGGTTTGACGGGACGGGAACGGAACTCCGGGTGGAACTGCACCCCCACGAACCATGGCTGCCCGGGAAGCTCCACCATCTCCACAAGGTTCTTCTCCCTGTACAGGCCCGAGACCACCATCCCCTTCTCCTCGAGCCGCTTCCTGTAGTCGTTGTTCAGCTCGTACCGGTGGCGATGGCGCTCCGAAACCTGGGTCACACCGTAGGCCTCGGCGGCCTTCGTCCCGGGCACAAGGGCGCAGGGGTAGGCGCCGAGGCGCATGGTCCCGCCCATGTCGCAGACCCGGGTCTGCTCCTCCATCAAGTGTATCACGGGGTTGGTGCACCCCGGGTCGAACTCGGAGCTGTTGGCGCCGGGCAGACCGCAGACGTGGCGGGCGAACTCCACCACGGCCACCTGCATCCCCAGGCACAGTCCGAAGTAGGGGATGTTCCGCTCCCGGGCGTATCGGGCGGCGGCGATCTTTCCCTCGATGCCCCGGACGCCGAAACCGCCAGGGACCAGGATTCCGTCCACTCCGTCCAGCACGTCGCCTCCTCCCTTGGCCTCGATGTCCCCGGCCTCCACGGACCGGATGTGAACCTTGGCGCCGTGATGGATACCCGCATGATAGAGGGCCTCCACGACGCTCAGATAGGCATCCTTGTGGTTCGTGTACTTTCCGACCATGGCGATTTCCACGTTCCGTTCCGGTGAGCAGAAGCCGTCCACGACCCGGCTCCAGTCCGAGAGGTCGGGCTCCTTCAGGCAGGGGACGGACAGCTCCCGCAGGACGAGGCGGTCGAACCCCTGCTCGTAGAGGCTCAGGGGCACCTTGTAGATCGTCGGTTCGTCCAGGGACTGGATCACGGCCTCGGGGGGCACGTTGCAGAAGAGGGCCATCTTGTCCCTCATGCCCTCCTCGATCGCATAGTGGGAGCGGCAGATCAGGATGTGGGGGATGATGCCGATACGGCGCAGCTCCTGGACGCTGTGCTGCGTGGGTTTGGTCTTCAGTTCCCGGGCGGCCTCGAGCCAGGGGACGAGGGTCACGTGACAGTAGAGGACGTTCTCGCGCCCGACGCGGGCGGCCATCTGACGAATCGCCTCGAGAAAGGGCTGCCCCTCGATGTCGCCCACGGTCCCGCCGATTTCGGCGATGACGATGTCCCTGTCCTCTCCGGCCCGCAGTATCCGCTCCTGAATCTCGTTGGTGATGTGGGGGATGACCTGCACCGTCCCGCCGAGGTAGTCCCCCCGCCGCTCCTTCGCGATCACCGCGGAGTATATCTTGCCCGTGGTGACGTTGTTGTCGGCGCACAGGGACTCGTCGATGAAGCGCTCGTAGTGGCCGAGGTCGAGGTCCGTCTCGGCGCCGTCGTCCGTCACGAAGACCTCGCCGTGCTGAAAGGGGTTCATGGTCCCGGCGTCCACGTTCAGATAGGGGTCGAGCTTGATGATGGAGACCCGAAGCCCCCGCTTCTTCAGGAGCACGCCCAGGGACGCCGCGGAGATCCCCTTGCCGAGGGACGAGACGACCCCTCCCGTTATAAAGACATACTTCGCCATAGTTTTCCCTGTCCTCCCGTCTGAGGTGCAACCACCCAAAAAACTTGGACCAGGAGGTCCCCCGGTCCAAAAAGCGACGACCCTGCGGCCGCTCCCGTTCAGGGAGCTACCGCAGCAATTTCAGCGGGTTCACCGGCCCTTTCCCCTGGCGGACCTCGAAGTGAAGATGCGGCCCCGTCGTCCGTCCGCTGGTCCCCACGGTGCCGACCTGCTGCCCCTGGGCCACGGTCTGCCCCTTCCGGACGGAGAGGGCGTTGCAGTGGGCGTAGAGCGTCGAGTTCCCGTCGTTATGCTTGATGACCACCACTCGGCCGTAGCCGCCCATCCAGCCGGAGTACTCCACGCGGCCCCCCTTGGCGGCCTTGATGCTCCGGCCTCTCGGGGCCTTGATGTCCACGCCCGTGTGGAAGTCCCGGCGCCGCGTCACGGGGTGACGCCGCCAGCCGAAGGGGCTGTTGATCTTCCCGATCACCGGCCACTTGTAGCTCCGCGATGCGCCCGACGTCGAGGCGACGGTCGTCGTCCTGGACGAGGACCCCGTACCCGCCGGCTTTTTAGGCGCGGCCTCCTGCACCGCCTCGGTGCGGGCCCCGGGCAGAAAAATCTCCGCGCCCTTCGCCAGCGTCTTCGTGGCCTCGGGGGCGTTCGCCTTCCGGATCATGTCGGCCGTGATGCCGTACCGCTTCGCTATCGTCGCGAGGGTGTCGCCGCTGCGGACGACGTAGAACATTCCGTCCTGGTCGGGGATGCGGAGGACCAGCCCCGGCTTGAGCATGTCGGGGTTCTTGAGGTTGTTCGACCCGTAGAGGGTGTCGATCTCGAGGTTCTCGGCGCTGGCGATGGACCAGAGGGTGTCCCCCTTCGCCACGGTGTACTTCGTCACCTGCACGGGGGTGACCGTCTCCTTCGCGGCCAGGACCCGCCCCTTACGGGTGAGAACCTCCTCGAGGGTGGCGTCCACCGATGCGCCGTCGTTCGGAACGAGAAGCAGCTGCTTCTGAGCCAGACGGTTGGCGTTCTTCAGCTCGTTGGCCTTCATGATATCGGCGATGGAGACGCTGTACAGGGCCGCGATGGTGGACAGGGTCTCGCCCTGTTTGACCACGTGCTCCCGCCACTGGGGTTTGACCTCCGTGAGGACGATCTCCTCCTCGGGGTCCGGCGTGTCCGCCGCCCCGTCGTCGGGCAGCGATGCGCCGCTCTCGAAGACGCTCAGGACCACGGAGTCGTAGCTCATGGCGGCTTTGTTCGCCGGGATGGCGGGCTGTCCGGGAAGGGGGACGATCTTCGGGGCGCTCTTGGCGAGGGTCTCGTTCGAGAACTCCTTCGGCAGAGGCAGGGCGGAGATGAAGGAGCTGAAACGCAGATCCTCCACGGGGAGTATCTGGTTGCCCGGCGTCCCTGCAAAGGTCATGCCCTTGGGCAGAGGGTCGGGGACCACGATCTTGAAGCCGTCGAGGCGGGAGGTCCGGGAGTCGTCCGCCGGCTGGGCGGCTACCCCTTCGGACTCGGCGCGCATCACGACTCGGTCGGGCCACTGCCATTCATAGTTCCGGTTCCGCGACGGAGCCCTCCAGGCCGACAGGATGTCGTCCGCCTCCATGGGCACGTCCTCCGCGCCCTCCTCCTCCGACAGATCGCTCTCCGACGAGCCGTCGGAGAGGAGGTCGGACATATCCATGACGACGAAGCCTGATGCCGGCAGTATTTTGCCGTTCTCCACCAAGTTGCCCCAAGCGATGCCCTCCGTTCGGTCCGAGCCGTCCACCAGGAAGAAGACCGTCAGGCTGAGCATCAGGGTGATAATCGCCAGGAAACTCGTTCTCTCGGAGTCCGAACCGCGTCCGGGCTTTCTCTTCGCCTCCGTCGGGCGGGAGATATCCTCCTGCTCCGCGGGGAACGAAGACCCGTATGCCTTCTTCATCTCCTCGTCCTCCTTGTACGCGTACCCCGTTCTTTTCAACCTATCCTGCTATTGTACCCTATGATTTCTTGATCGTCGACAGGAAATCGCGGTTCGTCGGCGTCTGGCGCAGTTTGTCGATGATCAGGTTCAGCGCCCCCGCCTCGTCCACGTTCACGATGCGACGGCGGAGGAGCCATATCCGGCTCAGCTCGTCCTCGCCGATGAGCAGCTCCTCGCGCCTCGTCCCGGACCTCGTGATGTCGATGGCGGGGAATATCCGCTGCTCCGAGAGCTTCCGCGACAGATGGAGCTCCATGTTGCCCGTCCCCTTGAACTCCTCGTAGATGACGTCGTCCATCCTGCTGCCCGTGTCGATCAGCGCCGTGCCCACGATCGTGAGGCTGCCTCCCTCCTCGATGTTCCGGGCCGCTCCGAAGAAGCGCTTCGGGAAGTAGAGGGCCGACGGGTCCATGCCGCCGGACAGCGTTCGGCCCGAGGGCGGGACCACGAGGTTCGACGCCCGGGCCAGCCTGGTGATGGAGTCCAGGAGCAGCACCACGTCCTTGCCCGCCTCAACGAGGCGCTTCGCCTTCTCGAGGGCCAGGTTCGCAACGCGGAGGTGCTCGTCGGCCGGCCGGTCGAAGGTGGAGGCGATGATCTCGCCGTCCACGGACCGGGTCATGTCCGTCACCTCTTCGGGCCGTTCGTCGATGAGGAGCACCATGAGGATGATGTCGGGGTAGTTGACCGTCACGGCGTTGGCGATCTTCTTCAGCATGGTCGTCTTTCCGGCCTTGGGGGGAGAGACGAGCAGGGCGCGCTGCCCCTTGCCTATGGGGGAGAAGAGGTCCACGAGGCGCGTGGAGATCTCCTTGGGGTCCGTCTCGAGGACGAGCATCTCGTCGGGGAAGATGGGCGTGATAGCGCCGAAGTGGGGCCGCCGCCGGGCCGCCTCGGGGTCCGAGAAGTTGACCATCTCGACGCGCAGCAGAGCCTCGTAGTGCTCCGAGTCGCGGGGCGGCCGGACCAGGCCCCAGATGACGTCGCCGTTGCGAAGGCCGAACCGCCGCACCTGAGAGGCGGAGACGTACACATCGTGGTCGCTGGGAAGGAGTCCCTTGGGGCGAAGGAAGCCGTACCCCTCGGGCAGGACCTCCAGCGTGCCGCCGCCGAACCGGTAGTTCAGGGCCTCGGCCTGGGCCTTCAGGATGGCGATGATGAGGTCGTCCTTCCGGAGGGACGACGCGCCCGGTATGGCAAGGTCCCTTGCTATCTTCCGCAGATCGGCCGCAAGGATCCCGGCCAGCTGGCCGTAGGTATGCCGCGGCTTGGGAGCGACCCGCGGCTGAGCCTCGGGGACCTCCACCCGCTCGTCGCGCTCCTCTCTGTCCTGCTCCACCACCGCGTTCTCCCGGCTGTTGTCAGACACTGGCATCACACATCCTCTCTCCCGGGGCCGAACGCCCGGGCGTGCTTCGAAATACCCCCCGTGCCGTCGCACGGGGAAAGGGGGAAACGGAGGCTATCGTCGCCTCCTCGTTGCGGGGTGGAACGCTGAACACCGGAAAGGTCACTCTCTGACGATCTCGAAGGCCATGTCGGAGAGCACTTTGTCGTAGACCGATATCCCAACCGAGTAGGGGCCGCTGGGCAGAGGGAAGCCCTCCTCCTGAAGGAGGCACAGCGTCTTTGACCCGTCTCCCGACGGGAGGCGGATCGACTCCGAATGGATGGGATGCCCCCTGAAAAACCACTGCACCTGAACCGAATCCCCGCCCGTGGCCCGGGCGAAGTCGAACCGGAGACATATCTGCCGTATCCCATAGACAAACCGGCTGTTTCCGCCATGGAAGCTGCCGTTCGCCTCCACCTCCTCCCTCAGCACGACATTATGCACTTCGAAGGAACCGGCGGCTTTATTCGAACGGACCGTCCAGAAAGAAAATACCAGAAGCGCGGCAAGGACACACCCTGTTGTGAGAAGGAACACTCGTCCACTTTTCGCCATTATACCCACCGCCATCGATGATTGGCAAGAGTGCGGGTGAAAGAAACTCTTTTCGCGCACCTTGTCCGGCGCACGGGCCTATGCGCCGACCATCGCCCGAAGAATCCGGACGACGGTCTGATGGACCTCCAGAGGAAAACCGTCCACCGTGAGCTCGCCCCGCCTGGTCACGCCGTCCACGGCGCGCTCGCGCACGAGGGCCTCGAGCATGGCTCCTATCTCCTCCGGATGGGGCCCGAGCCACCGCCCCCCCGGCAGGGAGAGCGGGACGCAGAGAGCGTACCCTCCCCAGTCCGATACGTCAACAGGCAGCGTCACCGTGGCGCCCACGGAGCTGAGGCAGGGGCCGTATTCCGGCAGAAGAACCTCCAGGGCCTCGAGGAAGTTGCCCATCCCCGTCTCATTCCCTCCGTCGCCCACGGCGATCACGGGAATTCCCCTTGCGGCGGCGAGCAGGGCCGCCGAGTCCAGCGACACCGCGTGGACCGAGACGTCCTCTCCCCGCATGTTGTAGTACCGGCCGTCCCGCGCCCGCCCGAGACGCTCGACGAAGACCAGGGCATCCGCCCCCGTGGCCAGGATGTCCTCGCCCGACGAGACCACTCGGACCTCCGGCCCGCCGATCGCATCCGAACACCGACGGAGGGCCGGCGCACAGAGGGCGTCGGTGCAGAGCAGGACGTCCTTGCCCATGCGGGCGAGACATCGGCCGAGGGCAGAGGAGCCGCCCGGCCCGTCCGTCTCCGGCGCGCCGCAGGCGGGGACGAAAAATCCCGTGACGATGGCGATCTTCGAGGCGGCGACGAGATAACCGGCGGCCTCGTCAAGATAGGTCTCCCGAAAGAGCGAGGAGACCTTTCGATGGCCCCGGTCCGACGCGATGAGGGCTCCGACCCCTCGGGTGCGCTCCGCGCCGCTCATACGCCCAGGATGTCGACCAGGGCTAACAGCTCCGGGTTCAGGGGCTTCCGTGTGCCCCACGCCTCCTCAAGAGGCCTCAGGACCATGCGTCCGCCCACGGAGCAGACCATCTTCCCCGACTCCCCCTTCAACAGGGACTCCACGGCGAGCCCCCCCATCCGCGAGGCCAGGACCGTGTCGAAGGACGTGGGGCCGCCGCCCCGCTGGATGTAGCCCAGGACCGTCACCTTGGCGTCGTAGCCGCTCGTGTCCTGAAGCCTGTTCTTCAGGTCCGCGCCGCTCATGACCCCCTCGGCGATGACGATGAGGGAGTGAGTCTTTCCCCGTTTGCGGGAGTAGTGCAGATGCTCGCAGAGCTTCTCCATATCCAGGGGGATCTCCGGCACCGCGACGTACTCGGCGCCCCCCGAGACGGCCACCTCGAGGGCCAGGAAGCCCGCCTCGCGCCCCATGACCTCCACGATGAAGAGGCGATCATGGCTGCTGGCCGTGTCGCGCAGTTTCTGAATGGCCTGGAAGGCCGTGTTCACCGCCGTATCGAACCCGATGGTCACGTCGGTGCCCGTCACGTCGTTGTCGATGGTGCCCGGGATGCCGATCACCTGCACGCCGAGGGCACCGAGGGCGTGGGCGCCCCGATAGGTCCCGTCCCCGCCGATCACCACCAGGGCGTCGATCTTCCAATCCTCCAGCTGCACCAGGGCGGCGCGCAGACCGTCCTCGGTCTTGAAACGGTCGCTGCGGGAGGTCCGCAGGATGGTCCCGCCGCGGTGGACGATTCCGCCCACGGACGCGCTCTCCAGGATCCTGCAATCGCCTTCCATGAGCCCGTCGTACCCGCGCATCACGCCGACGGTCTCCATGCCGTGGAACAGCGCCGTTCGGACGACGGCCCGAATTGCGGCGTTCATGCCGGGGGCGTCGCCGCCGCTGGTCAAGACGGCTATCCGCTTCATCATGGGCACTCCCCCCAAGGACAGGATGACCTCATGGTACCACAAAAAGGGGCGACGAGGTGCCCTGCACGCCCATCGCCCCGATACTTCACCGACCGATCCGGTCCTCTATTTTCCCTGCAGCTCCTCGATACGGGCGCTGATCGTCGCAAGCTCGTCCGTAACGGCCTGAAGCTCCCCTTCGAGCCTCCTCTTGTCCTCGTTGAGCTGCGCCGATCTCTTGATGAGCCGGTCGAGCTCCAGCTTCTCGGCGGCTCTCCCCGCCGTCAGGGCCTCGGGGTTGTCGTTCCCCACATCCCACACGAAGTCGATGGACGCCCGCCTCATCGTGACGCTGCTCACGGCGCTGCTCATGGAGAGTTTCGCCGTCTTCCCCCCCTGGAGGTTGGGTTTGCCCTTGTCATCGTACCGTGGGAAGAAGATGAGCCCCTCTCGCTCGCCCTGGAGCCGGAAGTTGAACCGCTTGTCGTAGTCCGCGGGGGCCAGTTTTTTCTTTCCCGCCCACAGGGTCAGCATGGAGTCGAAGGGCGCCAGATGCATGGAGGGGCCGAAATTATTGAACCGGATGAGCACCGGAATGTACTCGTCAAGCCGAAGGCTCCGCAGCAGCTCGTACTTGTACTGCTCCGCCTCGTCCTGGGTCCAGAGGTTCTTCTCGGCCTCGGCGCGAACCAGCGCCTCGATGTACTCCGACGCGTAGTAGGTGGCCTCCACCTCGAGGCGGTTCTCCTCGTCCTTGAACTCCTGCCTCTGACGCCACCGGGAGAGGACGCTGTCCGCCGCCTGCGCCGCACTCGCCACCACTAGAAGGGCCAGCACAGCGAGGAACAGGCCCCTGTATCTTCTCTTCGTCATGTGTTCTCTCCTCCCGAATCCGAGATGAGCCTATTATACGGGGAAAGAGGGGCAAAGAAAAGGCAATAGTACGGAGGTGCAGGCCGCTGTACCGGATCACTCGCCTCCGGCGGAGAGGGAAAACCGCGGGGGTTCTCGACCTCTGCCGCGGGAGAACGCGTGGAGTTCGAGAAAAAGCCCCGTCCGGGGCTTTTGGCGCTTCTTGCTACGTTGTAACGGGCGCACGAGCGCTACCGTGCGTCGCGTGGTGTGCGAATCGCGCTGTCGAGCAGACTCATGCTCGACGAGCAGGCAGTCATCAATAGAAGACGACCGAACGCTGGTCACTCTCCCGAACGAAGTGAGGGGTATGGAGACGAGAGGTGCTGTTTGATCTCCCAAGCAACGCAAGGAGGCGACCGACACGTGGTCGCCTACTCGCCGCGTCCTGACGGACGCGGCGTATTGGAGATGACCAACGAGAGGCCGAAAGGCATCGAGTTGATGTCAGATACTATCCCTGAAGCGAAGTGAAAGGGAGTGATCGACACTAAAAATGTGACCCCAAGGGGACACATTTTTCGGTCGCCTACTAAAAATGCGGCCCCGAAGGGCGGTTGGGCATCTGCTCGCCTCGCTGCGCTCGGCATAACGACCGACACACAAAAAAGAAGCCCCTTGCGGGGCTTCTTTTTTGTGTGTCGTCTGCTAGAACGTTACGCGGGTGCGGAACCGGATCAGATGATCGTCGTCGCCAGCAACCGTCATAGCGTCGCTGATGTCGTCGTAGGCAAGCTCGAACATGAGAGCCGGGGTGTAGTAGTACTGCACGCCGATCGTCCAGTTCGTCGTGTCGGAAGCGCCAGCAAACCGAGCGTTCCCCTTCAGGAAGCGCTGGAAGGTCCGGAACTGGTCGTTCCACTTCTGCTCCGCCTTCACGAACCAGATGTCGTCATAGGCGCCAAGCCAGTTGCCCGTCACGTCCGCGCCGTAGTTGTCCCACGGGCCGTCGGTGATGGTGACGAAGCCCACGTCGCTGATGTTCACGTACTCGATCCACAGGGAGGTGAACTTCAGGGCCTCCTGCTTCACATCGAGGATCGCCTGCCATGCACTCTCGCCATCCATATCGTAGTATGCACCCTTCAGCTCCCAGTTCGGGCTGAACTTGAAGCCGGCGGCAACCCACCACACGTCGATATCGTCAGCTATCGAGGACGGATAGTCGTAGGTGAAGCCGATGTAGTTGCCGGACAGCCAGAACTTCTCGTTGAAAGAGAACTTCAGCCGGGCGCCCCACTCATACCCCTCGTCGTTGAACGTCGGGGCTGCAGGATCGGCACCCTCTCTGTGGGCGGCGAAGACCTGGAACATACCCTGACCAAAGTGCTTCGTAAGCCAGAAACCGGTGAGCGTACGGTCCGTGTACCACGCGTCGTTGTCGATGTACAGACCGTCGTCGCCCTGCCAGTCGGTGAGATACTTACCAGCGGTGAACGTCATGTCCCAGGGGAACGCAACGTCGATGTAGTACCGGTCCCAGTTCAGGTCCGTTCCATCGTTCACGCCGATACGAGCCGTGAAGGTCACCTTCTCGTCAACCTTCTTACGCATCCAGATACGGAACCGGTTCAGGTTGAAGTCCGTGTCGCCGTTCGCCGTGTACAGGTTGGGCTCGCCAGGCACGCTGCCGTCGTTGCCGGCAAACTTGGCGTCAAAGCGGAACTCGCCCCAGAACTTCCAGCCGCCCAGACCCTCCTCAAGAAGGGCCACGCGACCGTCAAGCTCGTCCACCCGAACTCCGAGAGCGTCAAGCTCGTCCTTGAACTCAACAACAAGCTTCTTCAGCATCTCGACGTCCTGGCGGCTCGCCTTCTCCATGTCCACGACCGCAAGGGCGCGGGCAAGAGCTGAGGCCATCTCGTACCGTGTCGTGGGCTGGTTGCCCTTGTACGTACCATCCGGATAGCCGGAAAGAACACCACGAGCCGCAAGCTGACCAACTGCGTCATAGGCCCAGTGGTTCAGAGGAACATCCATGAACGGGTTCACCGCCGCAAATGCCGGAGCGGCAAACGCCACAAGCGCAACTACCGCTACAAGCGCAAGAATCTTTTTCATTCGTCTTTTACCCCCTATTGTGTGTAGATCACTGCATGTATTCCGCGGATGCCGAACCGTCCTCCTCCGCGTCGCCAAGGGGGTACCCGGGACGAAGTTGCCTCGTTTCCTTTTCCCGTCGCCCGCTCGCCTTCGCGCCGATTACCGGTTCACTTCTCCGCCTTCACTCTTCGCACGGCCCTGATGACCTTCGGGGGTCGCACCTCCTTCCCTGTCCTCGGACTCGTATGCAAAGAGATAGAAGCTGGGTTCCATTGCTTTTCTTTGAGCGCTATTCAGTTGCCAAGGGACAAAACACACTCTTTCCTCTCCGGGCATTGTAGACGACGGGCTTTCGAAAGAAAATAGGTCTTAAGACTCATCTTCAGCAAAACTACTGACCGGCCCGTCGGTAGTTTCCCGCGTCGGGGCGCGCTCCTCCCCGGCACGGCGGTCGAGGGCGAAGCCCAGCAGGTACCAGGGGACGCAGGCGAACTTGTACCGCACCATGAAGATGTCCCCCGCCAGGCCGAAGAAGAGGAGCGAGAGGGCGCTCACCGCCACCCCGACCCAGAAGTATCGCTCGTCGGGAGAGTGCCGGGCGAACCGGAGGGCCAGCCAGGCGGCGGCGAGGAAGAGCCCCGTCACGGCGAGGGCCGAGGGGATGCCGCCGTCCACGGCGAGGTTCAGATACATGTTGTGGGCGTCGGAGACCCGCTCCGCCGGCATTTTCGTCTCCTTCACATTCCACCAGGGGCGCACCGTCTCGGGGAAGGCCCGTTCGAAGCCCCCCCACCCCCATCCGGTGACGGGCCGCTTCGCCGCGGCCTGGGCGGCCCCCTTCCATATAAAGGAGCGATAGGAGGTGAACATCCTGGCATCCCGCGGGGAGGTGAGCTGGACGATCTCGGCCCGCACCCGGACCAGCAGGGCGTCCCGCAGCGCCTTCGGCCCCGCGGAGAGTGCCGCCCCCGCGCCGCCAAGGAGGAGGGTGAGGAGCAGGAGGAACAGGACCAGCCTCCGCCGCCCCGCCCGGTCCTCCAGGACGAGGAGGAGCAGGAGGACGACGATGGCCGTCAGCCAGGCTCCTGAGCTGCCGCTCAGGACGATCATGAACAGGACACCGAGGGAGAGGCACCACATGAAGGGCACCGGAAAGGCGGCGGTCCGGGCGAGGGCCAAGGGGAGGAGGACGACGCCGAAGAGCCCCAGGTTGACTATGTTCGTGAAACTCCCGGACAGGCTCGCAAAGGCGGTGAAGCGATAGGTGGTCTCGACGACGGCAACGGCGGCGGAGGCCATGAGCACGGAGAAGAAGCGCTCCTTCGCCCCGGAGTCCGAGGTTCGGGCGACGTGCGCCGCCAGCCAGACCGAGAAGGCGAACTCCACAGGCAGGGACCACCCCTTGGCCACGAGGTAGGGGTCCCGCTGAAAGACCACGGTCCAAAAGCCCCCCCAGAGGAGGACGGCCCACAGAACCCGCCCCGCCCAGGGCACGAGGGCTCCGCGGAAGGAGACGCCCCGCCGCCGTTCACCCACCAGGCCCGCCAAGGCCAGAGCCCACCCGAGGTACCGCAGCACGGGGCCCCAGGGGGCGAAAAAAACGGACCAGAGAAATCCGAGCTCCGTCAAGGAGAGGGATCGAC
>ENA-UOOM01002878-UOOM01002878.1-fermentation-metagenome-genome-assembly--contig:-NODE-2878-length-13392-cov-22.743571_pt1 | contig 13392 bp, 10 predicted proteins | sample MGYA00245781_ERZ724031 | MGnify/ENA primary metagenome ERZ724031 (study PRJEB28704, sample SAMN03018317) | fermentation metagenome | biome: anthropogenic terrestrial biome; feature: soil... | reverse complement strand
TCTGCTTATATGGAAAGTTAACAATTTATGCAAATGGCAAAGTTATGCTTCTAATAATAACCTTAAAAAGTGCTGTATTAATTGTGTCCTATTTATTTTAACTATTTGTCAACTATACAGTTACTTTCCGATACAGAAAATTCAATCACTTAATTTTTAAATAGTTATAATTTTTTTGATACAAATAAACGTTTACATTCTATTTACTTGTTTTTGATTATCAGACAGTTATAAAAACAGCTTCATATTTTGGGATTACTCATTGAATTTCAAATAGTTACACTTCATGATTTGTATCGAGTTTGTACCGCACTTCCCTAAATTTAAATAAAATACCATATATTTAACTGTATATCAACACCTTACTCATACTGTCTTAAGTTCTAAAAAATCATTTTTTACAAGTTTCGTTTCTTTGGTGTTTTCACGAAATTCTTGGACGTTTCTTGGAAGTATCTTACATTTTATAAAACAATCCATTTTCCTGTCTTTTTTGATCCTTCTCGAACAATTTTTCCATCTTTCATCAGCTTTCTTAAATAGTATCTCACGCTATCTTCACTCCTGCTTAGCTTATATGCCATTTCTTCACGGCTAATCTCAGAATTTTGCCTAAGCAATTCGACTATCTCATTTTCTGTTTCATTTTTATTGGGCTTTTTTATTGGGCTTTTTATTGGGCTTTTTATTGGGCTTTTATTGGGCTTTCCTTGGGCTTTTTCCTCCTTACCATCCCCACCAAAACCTTCTTCAAAATATTTTTTCGAAACATTCTCAACTACTCGAAAAGCAGTTATCAACGAAAAATCAAACACAGCCTCACCGTTACCATTTTCAACCAACTCTTTCTGCACCCGATAAACACCACGGCTGAAGCGGTTTACATAACCTAACACTTTCATGGCTTCAGCAATAAAAGGATTTCGATAATCGCTTACATTAGGAAAATTAGCAGGACTTACTTTGCCATACAATCCTCCCGGATTTAGCACTTCGATGCGGTCGTCGTATTCGTAAAACTGAACGGGTGCATTGGTTTCGTAATCGCGGTGCATGATGGCGTTCATCAAAAGCTCACGGGTTGCCCAGTAAGGGTATTTTGAAACAGTTTCTTCACGCAGTACGCTCACCGGAATAGGGCGTTTCTGCGATATACTTGTTTCGATAAAAGTATCAATTTTTGGAAGTTCCTGACATAAATTTCCTGCGAATTTATGTTCGTTGATGATATCGCTCGCACGGTCTTTTCCTTTAAAGCGGACATATTGAATGTACGAACCATGCAGATAACGTTCGGGATTTGTACCGAAAAGAACAATAGCTCCGTTTGTCGGGCAGTTGTAACGCAAGTCATAAAACCCAAGCGATGCCAGTTGTTCTTCAATGCTTCGCTTGTCTTCAGCAAGAATTTCTTCAGCTACGGCTTTAGGCAGAAACTCTTTTTTGATCAGTTTCACGTCCAAATCGTTGATATTGGTGCCTAAACAAGGCATTGCGTCAAAAGTGTGTACATTGGACAAACGTCGCTCCATCAATATTTTTTCTTCGGCTTCGGTGGCGATGCTTTTTCTGGGACCAACCCGTACCCAAACACGACCACGATAGCGTACCGGCGGAAATTCCGATGGCTGGACTTCTGCAACCAACACTTCACCGTCATCAAATGTGAATTTCTCAACTGTCATCACCGGCTGTGGCAAAATATTTCCATCGGTGCGGATATTGGAAATCTGCAACAATAATTTGTCATCTACTTTTAAACCCGATAATTTTCCATTATCGTGTACACCGATAATCAAATATCCGTTCTTTCCGCTTCCTGAAATATCGTTGGAAAAGGCACAAATAGCCTGGCAGAATTTGTCCATATTGTCTGGAGAGGCAGTGCGCTCCGTGTGGAAGCTTTCTGGATAACTTAGTATTTTTAAAGCATAATCGGACGAAATCATAAATTAATGCATTGTGTGAAAATTAACTATTTAATTCCTCCAATAATTTCACGAACACGAAAGGATTGCGAAATATCATATTCTCATTATCCCATTTGTTTTGCAGATACTCAAACCCTGCATTGGCGTAGCCTTCCATTTGGCGGATAAATTCAGCAACGAAAATTTCTATTACTTCCGAATTCGCATCCTCTAATTCAATCCATCTAAACCCAAAATCTTCAGATTTATTCAGTAATAGCATGACGATATAGTCTCGGATTGGAATTGGGTTCCATTGTGAAAATATGAAAAACTCATTATGTTTTTCACTTTGTTGAATAAAGTTCTGTTTACCTAATTTATAACCAATTATAAAAGCATACATATAAGTTTGATAAAATGCCCCAAAAGAAGAAAAATCTCCTTTGCCACTTGAATCTCCTTTTTTTGAAATACTTTCAATCAAAGGCTTATATTGCTCTTTATATCTTGGTCGTTTTTGACCGATTAAATCTCTCAATTGTGAACCATCCATAATAATCTAATTTACATAAGGTTTGTTTTTTGTTACTAAATTTGTTGTATCTGCTTTTTCTTTAATAACATTCACGTAGAATGTACCGGGTATTTCGCTATTTTCCATTTTCTTCAGAACCTTCAACCCCAAGTCATTCAAATAAGAATCAGATTTTGGATCGTATAATTCTTTAATGAGTATAATGCTTTGGGTGAAGACTTTGGGTGCAATAGCAAAAAAATTATTTATAAAATTGTCACCAAATTCCGAGAAAGGCGCATCTGAAATAAACGGAAAGTCAAATCGCTTATTCCCAATTTTTGAGGAAATAATCGCCATAATGATTGACAATTGCTTCATACGCTGAAAACCGGTGCCAAGTCCCGTGAGTTCGCCATCATTAACATTTTTGATAGACACTTGCACTGTCCCGTCTGCTTGCTTATTAAAGTTTAACCTACCGCCTGCTGAAAGATTGCCGTATGTAAGCTCTTGATATTTCGTGTTTGCGTTGATCTCCAAGGAATTCAGAATTTCATCAAAAATTCGCTCCTTTGCATTGTTAAAAATATACTCAATACTTGACATGGTTTCTTTAAAGTTGCGAAATTTGTCAATCTCCTTTGATGTCCCGATTTCATTAATTTCTGTTTCTATTTGATTCAACCTTATATTCCAAGCTTTTATGGCATCTTCTGCCTTTTTAATTTCTCCCTCTTTTTTATCAATTGTTTTTTCGGCAAGTGTATAATCTGCTATAGTCTGCTTGTCGGTATTGTCTGAGCCAATTTCGCTACCACCCGCATTTAAAAATTCGTTTCTTGCGTTTTCTCTTTCGTCTTCCTTTTCTGAAATTAAATCGTCTAACTCATCAATTTTTTCTCTGTAATTCAAAACACTTTCATCTATTTTTGGAATACTCAAAGCAAAGGCACCTACCGCAGTTTGAATGCTACTATAAAAATGATTGAAATTGTTTCTGTTTGGATTTGAATTGTTTGTAGGTCTTTCCAACACCATTTTAATGTGCTTCCAATGCTCTCCATCTTTTGGGGCAGGGCGACCGCAAACTTCGCAGGTTTCTGTTCGCAACATTCTTTGCAGAGAGGGCACGTCTGGCGACCCTTCGGGCAATACAATTGGACTGCCTACCGCTTTTTGGGTTGCAATATCAGTTGTAAGCTCTTGTCTTTTTTGGTCGAAAATTGAAATCTGCTCACGCATTCCCATTAGCATCCACGGGCAAGTCTCAGAAAACAACATTGAAGTAATATTCTTTTCTTTTTCGTTTTTTTGCTCTTTCAGTCTTTTTATTTCATTTTCGAAACCTTTCAGCATCCCTCTAAACCGTTCTCTATCTTTGGTTTTCATAAGATTCGCCTCCAAAATTTCTTTTTTCTCTTTTGCTTTCGACAGTTCGGTTTTGTAGGTTTCAATTTGCGTTTCAGTAGTTGCAATTCTTGCTTCAAGAGTTTCTCTTTCTTGAATTAAGCCCGTGATTTTTTTATTCGTTGAGTTAATCTCTCTTTCTTTATCATTAAACAGTTTCTTTGTACGTTGCGATAAATCTTTGCTTAAATCGCAAATTTCAATTAAATTATTAATTCCTGCCAATGCCTCGATAGTGGATGATAAACCGTTGCGTGATGACAAATCCACTATTTGTTCCATGGTTTCCCCCTGAAGCAGTGCATAATTCATCAATTCTGCAGGAATGATTTTTTGGATAATTTTTTCTTTGTCATTCATATCTAAAACCGGAATATCCCTATTATCAACGGTTTGCATTACTTCCAATAGCTCATTTGTTACCCAACCGTCGGCATTTTTTCTGAATTGCACTTTTTTGGAAACCGAATATTTGTCTTCATCGTTTATGAATGTGATATTTACGCCCATATCAAAGTTTTCGTCTTGATTTATTGCTTTGCCCGAAGCCATTTTCGAATAAGAAGAATCTGCATTCTCCATTTTTCTTGTATCAGAGTCATACACTCTGTTTCTCAATATCCAAAGAATTCCATTGTAGAATTTGGATTTGCCCATATTGTTATCGGCATTTATGATGTTGATGCCTTCTTTGAACTGATAGGTGTTTTCATCGAAACTTCCATAATAATTGTAAAAGTTCTGAAAACCAACGGATTTAATAATTGTGCCCATATCCTATAATTGCATTATTTGTTTTTGAATAATTTGGAAAATCTGCTCTTTATTTTTATGGTTTTCTTGCCCGTTTATTATTTCCTTGATAATTTCGATAACAGGATAATCAGATTTTTCGTGTAAGTTCACATTTTTCAATTCTTCTGTCGCAATTTGGAAAATCGATTGTAATTCAGGCGATTTCAAAACCTCCTTGAAAATTTCTTCTGCTTTCATTAAATATATGTTTTTATTGATTGATATTCAAAATAAGTTCAGCTAATATGATTTCGTAAAATTTTGCCACATCATCTAATTCTTGTAGTGCGCCCGTATAATTATTGGTGGCTAAATTAGCAAAATAAGCAACACGATTTAGCTCTCCTCGCACCAAACTTCGTTCCATATTCCAAAATTCTTTGGAATAATACTGTGATTGAAAGTCGGGAACAACTACCATATCATAGATATGTGCAAATGTTTTATCCGGATGTCGTCGAAGCAAGCGCCCGCGACGCTGAATAAATTGGCGTGGATTGCCTGTACTCGATGCAAAAATTCCATATTCGGCACGTGGCACATCTACGCCCTCATCCAAACATTTCATCGCAAAAAGCACATTGATTTGTCCGTTTTCAAATCCTTGTAAAATGGTTTTTCGTTCCGTTTTGCTGTTTTTCCCTGTATATGTATTACAAGTCGTGTTCGGAAAAATATTTTTAGTTATTTCAAGCATTTTTTCGATAATATTTTCTTCATAAAAATCGGTTTCGTTGTCGTTATCTGAATTGGAATGCAAAACAGCTTCGTCTGAATCGAACATTTTTTTGCCTTCGGGAACATAAACAAAACAATACTTCAGTTTATCCTGTCCAATTTCGGTAATTATTTCTTTGAAAACACGTATTTTATCTTCTGCTTTATGCAAAATCCGCTTGCGAATCATTAATAATTTTTTAGCCTTTTGCGAATCTTTGAATTGCTTGGTTGTACTATCAAATAATCGAAGAAGTTGTTCGGTAATCTCAGCGTAATCTTGCATTTCCACATCGTTTAAATACGCTATTTTTGGATAATAGCAATATTTCATCAGCCGTTCTTCTTCTATTGCTTTACTCATCGGAAAGTTATAAAGATAAGGCGGTTTGTCGTTGAAAAAACCTTCTAATTCCGAGGTTCCTTCCTCATCGTATATACGACTTGGTGTTGCCGACAAAGCAATTCTTCGCTTGATGTGTAACTTCCTAAAAACTGCACGCACTGTCTCCGAACCGATATTATGTGCTTCGTCAGCAATCAGTATTATCGAATCCGGTAACTTAGACAATATTTGCTGAAAGTCTTTGTTTGTAAAGGATTGATATGTGGACACAACAACAAAATCCACTTTTTTACCTCTACTTATTTTATCTTCCAACTTTACAATTTGCTGTCGCCACTTAGGATTTTCGGAAAAAACCGTAATTATGTTTTTAAAATCAAATAATGCAATTTCTTCAATCCATTGTTCAACTAACGCGATAGTTGGTACTAGTATTAAAAGTTGGTAAACACCGTCAGTTTGATATTCCTGCAAAGCACAATTCAACGAAGTTATTGTTTTACCTGTTCCGGTTGCCATTGCAAAAATTCCACGCTTCTCATTTTTCAGCCATTCTCTGTACGCTTCAATTTGATATGGTCTAGCGCCTTCGGGATATTTAGATGGAAAGTGTGGTTCAACTGAAGGTGTACTTCTTAATGTTTTCACATCCGTTATTATCGAATTTTTCAATTTCTTGATTAATATTTTTTCTTGCAATAAAAGTTCGTCAGCATCAACACTTGGATAGTTTTTTACAATTTCTTGACAAAATTTGTGTGCCGGAAAAACTAATACATTTTTACTTGTTCCATTCCATATTTCGATGAAATCTTGTTCACTTATTCTAATTCGCTCAATATTGTCACTGCTTTTCCACGAACATGTACATTCAATGGTTTCGATATTTTTCAACAATGCAGATGCTGTTAAATTCATCGAGCCTGTAAACGCAACTTTATCTCCATATTTATCAGTAAAAATACCGAACTTTTCGTGTGCTAAGCCACCTTCTTTGGGTACTACGATTTTTATTTCTATTCGGTTGTTTTGAATCAAATAAGATAAACACTTAAAGAAATGTTCATCTCTTTTTGATAAAGTAGATTTGAGCGCAAAAAAAGAGTCCAGAGTATATTGCTCGAAATCAACAACTTGATTGCTTCTTAAAAGTTGGTAATCTTCTTCTGTTAAATGTTGATTTATATACATACGCATCACTCCTCCATTACTAATGAAGTGAGCAAAACCAACAGAAAGAATATTGATAGATGCTGAGCTAAAATAACCTAATCCAATGTCGAGTTTGGTGCTATTAGATAGAGCTAATTCGCAAAAATGAAAGGGTAAATTTGTTCTGCCTGTTGAGTATCTGTATTTAAAGTCTTTGTTTTTAAGCATATTAAATCAATTTCACTAATTCGATATATTTTCTGCGCTGCTCTTCCGTTAATCTATTATTCAGAAAATCATCTTTTATTTTATACAACCAAGTATATAGGCTCTTTTCTTCTCCTTTTCTTGATGGCTGACGTTTATTTTCAATAAGAAAAATTTTGAGTTTGTTGTAAGTTAAATTCCATTTGTAAGTATCTTTATCGATTTTGTAATCAGAGTAAACTTTTTGTATTCTAATAACTTCGTCATACTGATTTTCTGAAAGTTTTTTCCGACCTTGCTCAATCAATGCCCACCATCGATAAAGGGAAATTTCATCATAATTTTCGGATACAGAAAAAGGGAAATGTTCATTTTCAACAATGAAAATTTCTAAATCGTTTAGTCGTTGCTCGAAATTCCTTTTTTTATTTTCTTTCTCTGTCATTTTTTTAAATTCAGGTGAGTACTGCTTGCTTTTCAACCCAAATAGATTGCCTTTAAATTGAACAAAGTATTTTCCCGAGTGCATTGAGCTATGCACATTTTTCTGTGCCGTTTGAAAAGATAAATTAACGTAATCTGTAATGCTCTCTACTGTTTGGGGTATATCTTTCTTATCCAAAAATTCAACTATCTTATTCCGAATGGTTCCTTTGGGAATGTGTTTCCATTCTTTGAGGGTATAAACACTTTTTCTGTTTACAAATGTTATATCTTCGTGTCTTTGTAAAGAAGGACGCAATTTATCAGGATTATTCTCTATAGTGTATTTGTGCTTAGGCAAGAGACTCTTAAACTCAGAGAAAATCTCCATTAAATGCATTGGTCGTTCATTTTGTTTTAATATATCGTAAACAACATTTATAGGCTTTCTTTCCTTGTTTGCTGGAATTTTTATTTGTCCGTGGATTTCATCACTATATAAGCCAAATTCATGGAGTAACATTATTTTCGTAATATCTACAATACTATTTATTTTATCATAATCAAAAATTTTCCAACACTGAGAGTTAGATATGTAAATTTCAATATCCAATAAAAATTCAGTTTCATTTTCAATCAAAATATTTTCAAATTCTTCTCTCATTTTTTCAAAATCAAAAAAAACTGTATATGCTCTTCTAATCAAATATTTAGATTTCCAAAAAAATCCTCTATTATTAATGTCAAAGTCATTTCCATAAAATATGAAAACATCTCTGAATACATTTGCTATTACTAACCTTACAAATTCAACAGATAGATTAGATTGCTCCTTTTTTATTTGCTCAAAAAAAATGGCATTCTCTTGTGTAATTACATTTACTCCTTCAAAAAGCGTAAGCAAATACTCCCAATCGCTTTTATTTTGGATTATTTCTGTGTATTTATTTAGATTACAGTTTTTTCTGCGTTCAGTAACATCATTAGTTATTTCAAAAGTTTTATTATAAGTATTGTTACGTATTTGACGCACTCTTTCACGCGATATATCGTATTTATCCGCGACCTCTTTGAGTGTGTTTGGTTGTGAATTCTGAAAAATTGGGAATGTATCAATTAATATATTTATTTCTCTTTCGTTTTGATTTATGAGCATCTGCTCTAAAATCCAAAACATAGGAAAGTGTTTATTCTCTTGGTAGAAATCAGATACAAATTCATTTTGGAAAATCTCATTTTTATTATGGATTAAGTTAAACCATGTGAGCTCATCTTCAGGTAACATTATTTGTTTCAGCAAATTATATCTTATTACATCTTTTAACTCTACCGCTTCTACTAAACTCTTTTTTCCTAATCCTCCAATATTCAATAACATTTTGTCTGATTCGAATAAATAATCAAGAATAAAATCTTTGATTCCGACTAATTTTAACCTATTCTGTGTACGTACAGTGTATTTCTCAATCTGTTTCAAGAAAATATTTTCTAAAGAAACTAATTGACTTTCATCTAAGAATGAAATAATATCTTTAGCTCCAATTAGGTTATGCGCGATGGCATCTAGTGGATTTGATTTTACTAATTTTTCTATTTCAGCAGCTCTTTCTCTGACGGGATCAACAATTAAGTTGGCAAGCGACAGAAGCATTTCTCGTTCTTCCTCTGATAATTCTCTTATGAGCGCTAAAACATCACTTATATGTTTGTCAACACCATGTTGTTCTCTCTTTTTTAATCTCGGAATGATATTAGTACATAATTCATCCAATTCTTGACAAGTTCTTAAACCTGCATTTCTTATTTTCTTATTTGTAAAAGAACCATTTTCTTCAAAATATAAAAAAATCTTATAAAAATTATCCAACCCTTCTCTTAAACAACAGTTTGCACTACGAATCGATATTTGACTCGTATCACGTAAATACTCTGTTGAAATAGATTTTAGATCTTCTCTTAACATATCTCATTCAATCCTTTTTCAATCTTATCAAATATATAATCAAAGCCAACTAGATTTGGATTATCCATCACATCGTCATAAATGAGCTTCAATCCATGATCGAGATGCATTTTAAAATAACGTGGCAAATCTTTATCGTTACTGTTTATTTGATAGTGTGTGCAAAACAATGCTTCATAAATAGGATAATAGCTACCGAAAAGTACATTTTTGCTGTATTCTTTACCACCGGAATCAAGCACATCAATTGGAGAGAATTTCTCTCCTGATTGTAAAGAATAGCCGATGGCAATTCGAGCAATTATATTCTCAGCGCCCAAATTAAATTTTCGTGTTAGTTCGGAAACAATTTCTCGATTTTTATTACTGGTCTTTATTTGTGAAAACATGGCAATTATTCCATTAAATTGTCAACCTCAACCTGTTCAATATATGATTGTGAATTTTTATTTTTTAGTAAATAAGCTGAATTTACATACGGCTTCATCACATTTAGTTCATTCTTACTTAGCTCTTTATATGGCAAAGGAAACAAGACTACTTGTTTTGAAACAGTAGGATAAAATTCCGTAATGATCTTGTTTGCGTGACTTTTGTCAAATTTTTGTAAAGGACTGTCAATGAACACAGGAAACTGTATACCCGACTCTTCCACGAGAGCTTTAAGTAAAGAGGTCGCATAAAGTTGCTGTTCGCCTTTCGATAATGCTTCCTTTTTAATCAAAATGTTGTCTTTTGAATAAAGATTTATATCAATTATATCATCATCAATTACAACATCAACATTCCCAATAAAATCGACTTTGTGCATTAAATTATTCATGGTAGTTTTTATTCGCTTTTCAAGTGCCGATTTCTTTTCTTTTTTTAATGAAACAAGAAATGTGTTTAATTCAGTTATCAGTTGTTCAGCAACTTTATCTTTTTTTATATCGCTGCCATCAAGGCTTACCTTTTTACTTAATTCTGTAATCCTTTTGTTTATGACGGTTAGTTCCTTGTTTATAGCTCCTATATTTTCATGCAAATTGCGAATTTTTAGCTCGGATTCAGCTATTTTTCGCTCACTTTCATTCTTCTTTTTTCGAATATGCTTAATTAAATTGTCATTTTCTTTACTATGCATATTGGATATACTACGAGCCGTTCGCTCAAGGACTTGTTTGTTTTTTCTATAATCGTCAGCAAGATGCTCAAACTCTACCCTATAAGTTGTTACAATGTTCGAATAAACAGATGCAAACTCATCGAAAATTTCTTTACTCGCATTCAACAATGGAATTTCGTCAGTAGAATGACCTTGATATTTAGCGATAATAACATGAAATAAATCTACTAACTCTTTTTTATTTTTGTCAGAAAGAGAAATATGCTTGAAAGCATCTTTCATCTCTGATAAAATATTGGAAAGTAAAAAATTTTGATTTCTTATATTATTTTGAGATTGGATAATTTCAAAATCACGTTCCAATTGTGTTTTTGTTTGTAATAGCAGCCTACCTGATATTGCAAAAGGAGCAAATTCTAAAAATTGTTTTAATTGTTGTTTATAATTAGTATCTTTTTCTTGAACGGTGGATAGTAATAATTCTAGACGATTTAGTTCATCAAGAGTAACACTATTTCCTTCACGCAAAAGTTGTATTTGCAATTTCTCATCTTCTTTTTTTAGTAACAAAATTTGATTATTGTAAAAAGCTGATTGTTTTTCACGGTCTGCAAAAGCTTCATTAAGTGTTTTTTGTTTAGATAGTAATTCATTCAATAAATTACGACTCTCAACATCGTCTGATTTACGACGAAAACGAAGGCGCATATTTTCAAGATTTCTCTTTAAATCCTCATATTTTTTCACACCCAAAACTTCATTATAAGCAGAACAAAGTTTACGCTTTTCTTCAATAGTATTTGTTTCAGCAAGAGTTACTATTTTTTCAGAATCAAAGAAGAAAAAGCGTGCGATATCTTTATTTAATATAAAATCATTAATGAAAATCTCGTTTCCTATTTCAGATGTAAGCTCGTTTTGCACTCCATCAATTAATATTTCTATGTATTCCTCATTCAATAGAGTATCATAAGAGCGAGTAATTTTCAATGATTGACACGGTATCGAGGGTATAAATATATCAGTAAATTCTAAAGAAACAGAATAACATGACAACTTTCTTACATATTCTACTTCGGGAGAATAGCCTGATTTTCTTATTCTTGTAATAATATTTGGAGTAATTTCCGTTGCAATCTTTTGTCTGCAAATTTCATTTAGATTAGTTATTAAAGTACTGTTATACCCACCATTTGTCATTTCTTTACGAAATGATTCATCAACATCTGCCATTAAACGTCCGTAAAGGCACCAAAGTAATGAATGTAGAAAAGTTGTTTTACCAAAACCATTTTCTCCAGAAATCAAATACAAGTTTTTATTGTTCCCATTTGGGAAAACAACTTTATTCTTGCCATTGTATAGTCGATAATTATTGAGTTCAACACTTTTTATTTTCATGCCTCAATTTCCTTTACATAACGATCTAAGCGGGCTTCTAAATCTGTCTGCAAACCATATTTTTTCATTAATAAAACTTTGTTCTTTTGTAATGCAAGTAATTCCTGTATTAACGAATAATGTGCAGGAGTTTCACAAGATTTTTCAAGTAAAAGCCGTTCTTGTAATCCAATATTATCATTTGGTAAATCATAACCATAAACCTCATTGTAAATATCATTGACGGTTGTTTTAAAATTTCCATCACGATACCACATTACTTGTATAGCTATCAGCTCTTGGCTTTTAATCAAATCGATACTTGATCGATAATGTTGTGTTTCTTTTTGAATGGTAAGTAGTTCGCGTAACAGTTGTATTCGGTACTCCATTGTATAATTTCCCATACGATGCCCTGTTTCATCAACGGCAAGTTGTCCATTTCTGCGTGTCTCATTGCGATATTCCGATAAATTACGATTTGCCACCAAGCGATTGCGAAATTCCAGCAAAGGTTTCATCCATTCTATGCCATTTTTTATTAACGCGCTCATAGATTTATCTTCTTTCACAACAGTACATACCCAACATCCGAAACGACTTTGTCCGCATGAACGGTGGGAATCACTTGTTACAACCGTGGGACATTCATAATCATCTGCCGAAGCATCCATATAGATTTTAAAAAGTGTTTGATTGTCAAACCCCCAAGGAGAAGGGATTGCGTTTATGATATACCAAACTTCTTCAATCATTAATTCTTTAATTGGTGCATATGTATAGGTGTTTGGATTAAGGGGATGTTTTGAAAGACGCTGACCTTTAATCTCGTGCTTTTTTATAGACTTTGTTCGTTGTTGGCTTTCATCAAGGCGTGTTCCAATCAGAATAATTGCTTCACCGTCAGATGCAATTTGGCTTGTAATAAAGTTAGATGTCGGTTTTATTTTCATTTTTTCGGTGCAAAACCGAAATGCATTATTAGGTACAGGGTAACCTTTACCAATGACACAACTCCAAAAAGTATCTTCAATCTGCGGAGTGGTTGTTTTAACAGTAATGGGTAACTGTTGATCTTTAGATGCTTTTTCAATAGCTTTTAAAACACTGCTGACATATTCTTCAATAACAGGATTTTCCACCATTGTATCGTTACAAACTACATATACTTGACGACTTAGAGTGCCGATTTTTTCACCTCTGATTTTATGTAAAGCCAACCAAACCAATGTTAGTAATACAGTTGAATCTTTACCTCCACTAAAACCAATTATCCAAGGACGATTATATCTATCCTCCTCTAAATACTGGTCAATTAAATCTTCTATAATAGTATTTATTTTTTTATTTTCAATCATTGTAATTTTACTTTATATAAGGGCAATAGTCTATAAGAGTTCTTTAACTTCTTTCATTAGTGTCCACTAAAAAATCATAATAGTTCTTTGAAATTGTTGATATTCA
>ENA-UOOM01002875-UOOM01002875.1-fermentation-metagenome-genome-assembly--contig:-NODE-2875-length-13398-cov-4.356292_pt1 | contig 13398 bp, 12 predicted proteins | sample MGYA00245781_ERZ724031 | MGnify/ENA primary metagenome ERZ724031 (study PRJEB28704, sample SAMN03018317) | fermentation metagenome | biome: anthropogenic terrestrial biome; feature: soil; material... | reverse complement strand
ACCAGGGCCTCATACTTGGGCCAATCGGCGGGGCTATCGATATCCACGGTGTAGCGCGGATCAATAAAAAGCGGCAGGATGAAATCGCCGCTTAGGGAGCTTTTCTCCACGATGCAGCGCGTGCGGATAGCGTCGATATGCCCTGTCTGCCAATAAGTTGCCGGCAGGCTTTGACGGGGAGCATTGAAGGGCTCCGGCTGGCCATCCAGCTTCATGAGCGGTTTCATTTGTCCGCTCGCAGGATCCACACGCCACATTTTGTAGGGGTTTTGGCCGCTGGGCACCACCCCGCGCACACTATCGGCCTGGGGCTCGGCAGCCAGCAGAGCCAGGGCCTCATCCACCAAACCTTTCGGACGGATGGGCGAAGTAGGCCGCAATTGGACCATGAATTCGGGCAAGTGGCCGCTGCTGTCCGCCAGATAGTCCAGGGCATGCAGGAATACGGGTAAATCCGGCGTCTCGTCCAGGGCCAGGTCCGCGGGGCGCATGAAGGGCACTTCAGCCCCCCATGCCTTGGCCACCTCCGCGATCTCCGGGTCATCCGTTGAGACGATCACCCGCGTAACGCCTTCAGCAGCCTTGGCCGCGGCAATGCTCCAGGCGATCAGCGGTGCGCCGGCAAAATCTTTGATGTTCTTCCGCGGGATGCCCTTGCTGCCTCCCCGGGCCGGGATAAGGGCCACAACTTCGCCGGGCGCGTAGCTTACCATGCCGTCCAGCCTCCATCCACCACCAGATTGCCGCCCGTCATGTAGCTGGAAGCATCCGAACACAGGAAGAGCATGGCCGCGCTCATTTCATCCAGATGGGCCATCCTGCCCAGGATGGTCCGGCTGCTATAGGCCTGGGTGAAAACATCGTCATGTCCATTGAAAACCCCGCCGGGGGTCAGCGCGTTCACGCGGATATTCTGGCCGGCGTAATACGCCGCCAGGTAACGGGTAAAGCCCAGCACGCCAGCCTTGGTCACCGAATAGTATGCCGGCTTAAAAGAGCGGCTGCCATCCGGCCTTTCGTAAAGCCGCTGGTCCGGGCCGTTCAAGCCATAGGTAGAGCAAATATTGACGATCACACCCTTGCCCTGCCGCAGCATGGGCGCCACAGCGGCCTGGCTAGCCAAAAACATCCCGGTCAGGTTCACGTCCAGGGCCTGGCGCCAGCTCTCGAGGCTGTAGGTCTCAAAAGCGTTCGCGACCTGGCTGCTGCTGTGTTCCGGGTCGAACTTGGGGTCCAGAGCAGCCGAATTGATCAGCACGTCCAGGCGGCCAAAATGCGCCAATGTAACGGCCACCATCGCCTGAGCCGATTCCAGCTCAGTTACATCGGCCCTGAGGGCAGCGGCATTAAAGCCCTGCGCCTGCAGCTCGGCGGCATATTCAGCAGCCTGGTCCGAAGCCAGGTCAGCCAGCATTACGGCAGCGCCTGCCTGGGCCAGGGCCAAGGCAAACTGCCTGCCTAGCAAACCCGCCGCGCCGGTAATCAAAGCCACCTGGCCTTGCATCTTGAATTTATCTAAAACTGTGGGCATTTTTCAGCTTTACTCCGCTATGAATTCCGCGATGATTGTACCATCCGGGGGCCTTTTCCTTCGTGGGCTATTGGCTAAAGCCTAGTCAGATACATCTCAGGTTAAAGCCACCTTGCAACCGCCCCGGGCTGCGGAGGCATGAATCGCCAGGGCGATCTCCTGCGCCGCGATGCCATCCTCCAGACTGCAAACGGATGCAGCCTCCCCCTTGCAAATGGCCGCGAAATGGCGCATCTCGTCCAGGAAGAGCGCGTTGCGCTCGAAGCCATCCGGTACGCGCAGTTCCTGCGCTTCGCCATCCACCCGGTACACGTAGGCATTGCCGCTGGCATTATCCCAGGCGATTGCCCCACCGGAACAAGTGATCGCCAAAGCATGGCTTGGCGGGCGCTGATAGTAATCCAGATGCACCGTGGCCAAGGCGCCGCTGGCCAATTGCAGGGCCGCCTCACAGTGGTCCTCGGTATCGATTTCCAAATCGCTTAGTTTCGCGGTAAGCGCCGAAACGCTCTCCACCTCGCCCAGCAGCCAGCGCAGGTAATCCAGAGGGTGGCTCAGGGTGTTCACCACGCCCCCGCCAAGGTCTTTTCGCGCGGCATAGCCCAGGCGGTAATCCTCCCAGGGGTGCCAGGCAGGCAGATATTCGCCCCAGTGGGCGTGCGCGCTAAGCACCCGGCCCAATTCCCCGCTTGCAAGCAGGTCCTTCACCTGGCGCAGCACCGGGTGCTGCCGAAAATGAAAGCCGATCAGGGTCTGTTTGCCCTGGGCTTGCAAAGCCGCCTGCAGCGCTGGTACGTCCTCCAGGCTGGGAGCAATCGGTTTTTCGATGAGCAGGTTGGCCCCCGCGCGAGCCGCCGGCAAGGCAACAGCCATGTGCGCGGCGGTCGGATTGGCCACGATCACGCCATCCGGTTCTTGGGCCAGCGCTTCATCCAGATTCGTATAGGTGGGCAAGCCCAATAGTTCCGCGTCCGGCAGGGTGCTTTGGTGGGTGCGGAAGAGCAGGACATCGTGCTCGCCCAAACTCAATAGGTTGCGCAAGTGCCGCCGGCCGATGGAGCCCAGCCCCGCGATCAGAAAGCGGGTCACTGCTCTCCTCCGCCGTGCACGTAGGGGTACAACCGGTTGAGCAGCCAGCGCGCCGCCCGTTTCGGCAGGCTTTCCCGCGCGGCTTCCTTCTCGGGAACAAAGCCCTGGGCCATCGCGGCTTCCGTTTCGATCCCATCCCGGGCCGCCAGGGCCTTTACTTCGTCATCAATCACGTTACCCAGCAGGCGCATGGTCTGGGGGTGGGTAGTCAGGCGCAGGTAGCCTTTGGCGTCCATGTGGTCGTCCATCTCCACCATGCGGCCCATCGCCATCTCGCTCCAGCCGCCTTCCAACATCTCACCCAGCACTTCCAGCATGACCGCCTTAGGCATCAGCACCTGAAAATGATGCGCCGAAACCCAGGCCTTCACGCCGTTTCGCTCCACTACCACGTCCTCCAGGCCGGCGATCTCGCTCTGGTAGCGCTCCAGGCTGCGGCCGGAATTATCCATGTACTCGCTTTCCCACTTGGGGTCGATCAGCTGCCCGCGCTGCACCAACCCCGGATTTTCCGCTTCGTAAGCGGCGGCCCATTCCAGGGTCTTCTCCGAGCTCATGCCCACGCGCTGCTTGATGTAAAAACCAGTCACCGCCCCCACATTGGGGAAGGCCTCAAGCACCTTCAGGTGTTCCGGCAGCCAGCCCGGCAGGTGATAAACATCGTCATCGCTGTAGGCGATCAAACTGCCCTGAGACAGGTTGGCGATGCGCCAAAGCGCGTTGAGCTTGCCGATGTTATCCCGGCTTTCCACCAGGGTATCAATATTCCCAGCCCGGTACTGGCCTTGCAGCCAGGTGCGCATCGCGTCGCAGGATCCGTTATCGAAGACCAAAAGCTCAAATGGTTTGGGGCTATTTGTCAGGATGCTTTCCAGGGTCAGGCGCGTTACCGCCAGGCGGTGGGCAAAATAGCCATCTTCATTCGGGGCGTGCACCAAAACAGCTACGGTTACCCGCGGCGGCGTGAAAGCCAGCTTCTGCCCCCGGGCGGGGTTGATGCCAATGCGCGGCATTAGGTGATCCTCCCGCTGGCCCGCCGGGCTTCCCGCTCGGCGCGTTCGCGCTTGCGCTCCTTCGCCGCCCGGATGGGATGAAAGAGCGTAAAGAGGGCCTGGGTCATTCCGTATGCATGCAGCTTAAGCAAAGGGGCTACCTCCAGATTGCGCAAAGCCTTCTTAAAAGAAGAGGGAAAGGCTCCAACCCCTTCGGGTGTCAGCACATGGGTCGCGTCGTCCAGTTCAAAGATGGTTCTCCGGCCGCCGGCCAGCCGCAGGTTCTCATTGCTTTCAGGCAAACGGTAGTGTGCCTGTCCGCCGGGAAGATGGCTGTAATCGTGATTTTGGTGGACGATCGGGATGGAAGCGCTTGCGTCCACCACCGGCCAGCGCATTTTCCGCGCGCGGTAGATCATCCAGTTATCCCAACCCGCCCGGCCGATGCTGAACTCGGGGATCTGGTCAAAACAGGTGCGCGGAAAGGCAAAGTAGTCGCTGCCGGTACGGGCATGCAGTTTTCCCTCGCTGCGGGCTTTCTCAAGCAGCGCGTCCTGCCAGCCTGCCTCAAACTCCAGCACCTCATCAATGTCCAGGTCGTAGCGCTGCCCCACTACCAAAAACTTGCCAAAGCGATGGGCCACACGCTCGATTTCTTCCACAAAGCCGGGCAGCAGGATGATATCGGCGTTCACGTATGCCAGGAGCGGGCTCTGGTTCACCCCCCGCGCGGTACTGAAAATCGAGGAAACCAGGGGTGTGCCCTGGTGGTTGCGTTCCACTTCCGGAAGGTAGGTAAAGCCAAATTCATTACAGGCAGCCAGCAAGCCTTCTTCCATGCCCACTACAACCACCTGCACCGCTTCGCCCAACTGCTGCCAGGAGGCAAAGGCGTTGTGCTGAATCACGGCAACATGCGGATTGGTCATCGGTTTGGGGGCAGTGAAAAGCGTGAGGCGCACAGAGCTCATTGCGGTCCTTCCAGGGGCAGCCAGGTTTTCGCCGGCATGATTCTGGTCAGTATTTTACGCTTAAGCATGCCCCAGGAGCGTTTTAAGCCCACCCCACTCTCTGTCTGAACGGCCGTCTCCTCCGCCCCAGGTGCTGGTTTTGCCAGAATGCCTAAATACAGCGGCAAGGTTCGGGAGCGCGGCCAACCGTGCTGGCGCTCCACCAGTACTTCAAATCCAGCCCGGCGCAGCATTTGGCGCAGGCTATGCGGGGTGTAGCAAGCCAAATGGGCCAGCTCATAAGCATCGTGAGCGTAAAAGTTCGGCACTTCCACCAGCAGGAAGCCATCCGGGCTCAGTAATTCTTCGCGGATCTGGCGCAGGCTGCCCAGCGGATCGGGCAGATGCTCCAAAACATGCATCAGGCTTACCAGGTCAAACCGCTCCGGCTTGGAAGCAATCAGCGCTTCAATGCTGGGGCTAACGCTTATCCCGCGCGCCTGGGCCATCGCCCGGTAGGCATCGCCGGGTTCCACGCCCCCAACCTCCGCCCGCAAGCCCTCGCGCAGTTTGGCCAGCAGAAGCCCGCTGGATGCGCCAATGTCCAGAACGCGCTTCGGTTTAATCCCCTGGGCCTGTAAAAAGTCCAGTTGATCGCTTGCGCGCAATTCCTGCTGGCGCAGGTCCTTGGCGGTTGGTTCGGGGCTGGCCTGATAAATTTTCCGGTAAGTCTCCGCATAGAAAGATGGGTTTGCGGCCTCTGTTTTTTCAGGGTCCTGGAAGATGAAGCCGCAATGGCCGCACTGCAGGTAGCTGAGGGGATAGCCAAATGATTCCACCCGGGTAAATTCACGGGCTGCTTCAGCCTGGCAAAGCGGGCAGGTGCTCACGCCCCGCCTCCCGCAGCCCGGGCATCTACATCGCGGAAGCCCTTGTGGACCACCGTGCTCACCATCGCCTGCCATTCGGGGTGCGCCTCATTGGCCGCCAGCAGTTCCTGCAGGCTAAAATCATCCCGGCCGCCAAAGTAGGCGTAAACCAGGCGGGCCATCTCCAGGTCCTGGGGGGTATCCACTGTAAAGCGCAGATGCCCCATTGAGGGCTGCATGTCCAGTACCTGCACCTTGAAGCGCCCGGGAACAGTGTAAAGGTAGGGCATCACGTGCTCGCGTTCAAAAGCTTCTTGGGCTTCCTGCCAGGCGCGCTCCAACGCCGCGCGGCTGCACACTTCCGTATCCATGCCGATCGGGGTGCTGCGTTCAAAAGGCGGGGGCAGGCGGTTGGCCGCAAAATCGCAGCCGCTTTGATGAAAAGCCGCGATCACCCGGTCCACTTCTTCCGGGTCGATCATTGGGCAATCGGCGGTCACCCGCACGATCACTTCCGCGCCGCTGGCAGCGGCTGCCTGGCGGTAACGGTCCAGCACATCAAATACCGATCCGCGGCTGCAGGCAATGCCTTCTTCCATGCAATGCAAGGCCAGGGGGTCGTCCGAACTATCGGCAGTGGTGGCCACCATCAGGGCGTCAATCAGCCTTGCCCGCCGCAACCGCGCGATCACCCGGTCCAGCACCGACCGGCCGGCCAGGTCCAAAAGCACTTTGCCCGGCAGGCGGCTGGAGCCCATGCGGGCCTGAATAATGGCAACGGTCTTGGCTTTGGCCACACGGCTCCTAAGGCTGAGGGTTGATGATCAGATACTGCATGCTCTTATCGTAATCCGCCAGGTTCGCGTCGAACTTTTCCGGCGTGCTCAGGTAGAGCACCATCCACAGGGCGCCTTCCTCCTTGAACACATAAGCCGCCCAGGCGCCCGCATCCGAGCTAAACCGCGAAACTTTGCGCGCGCCCAGAGTAAGGTTCTCCGTATCCAGTTTTCCGGCTTGCTCCCCGCCAACCAGCGAGAGGGCACCCGCCAGGGTGCTGATCGGGATGGCATTCATACCCGGGTTGCGGTAAACCAGCACCTTATCCGCGCTTTCAAAGTTTTCCGTGGCGTTCACGCCCCACCAGGCGATCTTATCGATCAGATTATCGGCGATCAGCTGGTATACGGAACTGTCTTCACCCAAAATGGCTTTGATGATCTCTACCATCCGGGGTAAGTCGGTGTTGATGTCGCGGGCTTCAAAATCCGAAGGTAGATTGATGCGCACGCCTTCGCCATCGTAGTACTGCCAGCCGGGCAGCAACACTTCGGGCTGCGGTTCCGGCGTATTGGCAGTGCGCGATGGGAGGTATGGGAGATTGCAAGCCAGGATGGCCATCAGCAGGGCCAAACTGACCAAAAAGATCTTCTTCATGCTTCCTTACTCACTTCCTGGCCTCCAAAATGCCGATATGAGTCTAACAGTATTTCTTTGTTGATGTTCCAGTCGGCCTTATGCTCAGCCCATACGCGGGCGGCTTCCCCCATCTGGGTCAAATCCGTATGGGCGGAATTTTGCAGGCGCCTGGCAAGCGCTTTGTGGTCGTTATCCGGGAACAAACAACCCTGTTTGCCGGGCTGGACCCATTCCTTATTCGCGGGAATGTCCGAGACGATGCTGGGCAGGCCCATGGCCATGGCTTCCATCAGTGAAACCGAAGAGCCATCCACATGCGAGGGACTCACGTAAACATCAGCCGCGGCATAGAACTTAGGCAGCTCCAGGTTGCTCACCCGGCCGGCCAAATGCACCTTATCCAGCGCCTTGCCGCGCCGCAGAATGCCCAGGATCTGCTCCCGCTTCGAGCCGTCATTCAGCAATAGCAGCCGCAGGCGCGGGTCCGCCTTGGAGGCACGCACAAAGGCTTTGGCCAATACGTCCACGCCGTAATTCGCTTCCCAGGAGCGCAGGCAGAGGAAGACCAGGTTGTCCTCCCAGCCCAATTCTCGGCGCAAGGCTGCGCCATCTTCCCGGGAGGCCTGCGGGTTAAACGCCTCCAGGTCCACCCCCCAGGGAAAGCGGACGATGCGATAGGGATTAAAGCCCAGCATGGCGGCTTTATCCCCGCTGCAAAGCGCATCCACGATCAGCCCATCCGCCTTACTTAAGGCAAACCTGGCGCGCTGGCGGTCGCGTGCGCTGCGCTCAAGATCCCGCATCAGGTCGAAGCCCCAGCTCATCGCCAGCAGCGGTTTTGCCCCTGCCTTGGCGGCCAGCCAGGCCGCGTCCTGCAGGGGGCCGGCATGGACCAGGTCCGGCTTTACCTTGCGCAGTAGTTTGCGCAGTTCATTCACCGTCCGCCCGGCAAAGAGCCTTATGGGCAGGTCCACGCCATGCCAGTCCAGCAGTTTCACACCCTCCGGCACCGGAAGGTCGCCCCGCAATAAGCGCAGCAAATGCACTTCGTGGCCGCCTTCCAGCATGGCGGCCATAAAGCGCTGGTCATGTACGCTATCGCTGCGGGTAATGTACAATATTCGCATCTAAACCCCCAGGTCAGTCCAGCGCAGTTCCTGGCCTTCTTCCATGGCGCGCAAAACGCGCGTGCCCAGAACTTTGCCAATCTCATAAGGCATGATCGCCCCCGATGTGGCCGGCCGCAAGACGGCGATATCGGCTCGGGTCAGCACTTCGCCGGCTGCCAATGCGCGGGCAGTCCGCAGGCAGCGCCGCTGAACCACCGCGGTATCAGCCTCGTTTTCCACGATGCGCTTATCCCCATCGCCCAGGGCGGCTTCGAGCTGGCGGGTGTTGCGTACCATCTCGGCCCAGCTTTGCGGGTTCATCGCGAAGGCATGGTCGGGGCCATCCCGGCCGTTGTCATCGGTAAAGTGCTTTTCGATCACCCGCGCGCCCAGGGCCACTGCCCCCAGCACCGTGGCGTGCCCGTGAGTATGGTCACTCAGGCCCAGCAGGAGCTCCGGCCACATTTGGGCATAAGTGCGCAGCACATTCAGGTGGATATGGGCAAAATTGCCCTCATCGGCTGTGTAATTGGTGTTGCATTGCATCAGCACCAGCTGCGGGTTAATCGCCAGAATCGCCTGAACCGCACGCTGCACGTCGCCGATATCCGCCGCGCCGGTTGCCAAAAGCACCGGTTTGCCCTTACTCGCGATCCGCTCGCAGGCTTCGATCCAGGTGATGTCGCCGCTGCCAATCTTGTATGCCGGCACAAAAGCCTCCAGCATGTCCGTAGCTTCAAAGTCATACGGCGCTGAGAAGAAATCGATTCCATTTTCCGCGCAGGCATCGTGCAGGATCGGGGTCCATTCAAAGGGAATGGAGGCCGCGTCGTAAACCTCGGTCACGCTTTTGGTCCACCTGGCCTGGTGGCTTACCTGGGAGTTCATATGGCTGAAGCCGTAATCGCTGACGATCTGCGGCCCTCTAAAGTTCTGGAACTTGGCCGCGTCCGCCCCAGCCTCCGCGGCCAGGCGGATCAATTCAACAGCCCGTTCCAGGCTGCCATCATGGTTGGCGGCAATATCGGCCACAAAGTACGTTGGCTGCTTCAACCCCAGCACATGCTTGCCAATCCTGATCTCCATCTATCCCTCCTTGGGGCTCATGCCCAGTAAACGCAGGCGCAAGCCGCTCTGCAAGTCCGCGTGTAAGGCTTCCAGCCCGGCATCCAAGCCAGGCAGGGCATGCCCTAAGGCAGTCGCCAGTTTGCTGCTATCCATGCTCAGGTTCAAGGCCCGCGGCGTATCCGGGTTGAATTCCAGAGCGCTTTTCGGGCTCACCAGGGTCTCATCCAGCCCGAATTCCCGGGCCAGCGCCACGCCAAAGGCGTATTTGGAAAGCGAATCAGCGCCAAAGCAGTGGTACACCCCATGCAATTCCGCGTCCAGGATCTCCAGCAAGGTTTCAGCCAGCTGCGGCCCGTAGAGCGGTGAGAAAATCGCGTCCGTAAAACCGCTGACCGTGTGTTCAGCCGCCAAATGATCATAAAAGAACTCTGCCAGGCTGGGTTTGCCCTCCGGCCCCCAACTGTAAAAAACCACCCGGGCCACGCAAGCCCCGGGGTGATAGTGTAAAACCCGCTTTTCGCCTTCCAGCTTGGTGCGCCCGTACACATTCACCGGGTTTGGCGCGTCCTCCTCGGAATAATCGCCCTTCTGGCCATCGAACACCGCGTCGGTGGAAATTTGGATGAAACGCATACCGCGCTCAGCCGCCAGCCGGGCCAACTCCCCGGGGACAGTGGCATTGATGCCCTCCGCCAGCCAGGGTTCTCTCTCGGCCAATTCAAGGTTGGTGAAGGCGGCGCAATTGATGATCGCCTCCGGCGCCTCGGCATCAATCTCCTTGCCCAGTTTGGAATAGACGGTCAGGTCTACTGATCGGCTGGCAAAGGGAGCGCCTTGCAAAACGCGGCTGCCGCTCCAGGCAATCACCTCATGTCCCAAATCCGCAGCCTTCAGCGCCAGGTTCAAACCCAGGCGGCCGCTGGCGCCGGTGACCAAAATCCTCATGCCTCGTTGCCTTTCAGCACCTCTGCCTCAATGGGGGCAATGAACTCCCGAATACCCTCCGCGTCCAGCCATTGGGCATTATTGGCGCTGGTGTAAGTAAAACCGTCCGGCAGGGAATTGCCCTTGTCTTCCCAGGCATAGCCAAACCAAAGCGCGTTGCTGGGCTGCACCACGTACATCTCCGGCAATTCCACGGTATGGCGGGCTTCGTCCTCACCAATCAGGCTCTCATGTAATTTCTCGCCAGGGCGGATGCCGATGATCTCTACTTCAGCATCCGGCGCCATGGCTGCAGCCAGGTCCACCATGCGCATGCTGGGGATCTTGGGCACGAAAACCTCACCGCCCTGCATTTGCTCGATGCAGCGGATCACGAAGCGCACGCCCTGTTCCAGCGAGAGCCAAAAGCGGGTCATGCGTTCATCCGTGATTGTCACCTTGCCGCTCTCCCGCTGTTTGATGAAAAGCGGTACCACGCTGCCGCGGCTGCCCACAACATTGCCGTAGCGCACGCAGGAAATGCGCGTATTCCGCCCACCGGCATAGGCATTGGACTGGATGAAGAGCTTCTCCGCGGCCAATTTGGTCGCCCCATATAGGTTGATCGGGTTGACGGCCTTATCCGTTGAGAGGGCCAGCACTTTCGCCACGCCATTCTCTATCGCCGCGTCGATCACATTCGACGAGCCCAGAATATTGGTCTTGATGGCTTCCATGGGGTTATATTCGCAAGCCGGCACCTGCTTGAGGGCCGCGGCGTGCACCACCAGGTTGACCCCGTGCATGGCGCGCATTAGGCGGTCCTTATCCCGCACATCGCCAATAAAGTAGCGGATGCTATTGTGGTCAAAGCCGGCCACGCGCATTTCGTGCTGCTTGAGTTCGTCGCGGCTGAAAACGATAATCTTCTCCGGCTGATAGTCATCCAAAAGCACGCGGATGAATTTTTTGCCGAATGAGCCGGTGCCTCCGGTCACAAGTACGGTAGTTTTGCGCCAATCCATGACTGCTCCTAACTGGGCTTGCTAAAAACGATGAGCGGGTATTGCCCGTTCTCGCCGAAATAACGCGGGAAGCTTTGCTCCAGCCCTGAAAGCAGGCGCAGGAGCAATTTGCCAAAACGGTTGTTGGGGATCACCTCGCGCAGCCAGCGCACGTTTACGCTGCGCCAAGGCAGGATCCGGTAGGGCATCTGCCCGTCGAAGGTGCGTTTAAACCAGGCTGCGCTGGTTTTCACTACATGCGTTCCAGCCGGGCCGTTAGTTTTTTGCGGGTCTGCGCCGTTATATGGGTCCTCCCCGAGCACCTCAGACGCAGCCATGGGCACGGGCGGAACCGGGATCTCGCGGTTAATGACAGGCTTGCGAAGTTTCAGCGCGATCCTGTGCACCAGGTCGATCGCCTTGCCCGCGCCAACCTCCGTCCACCCATCCACGGTGACCATCCGGCCGCCAGGTTTTAGTGTGGCATAAAGGCCCCGGTAACACGCCGGTTTTTCATCTGCCGGCAGGTGATGGATGGTATGCAATGCCACGATGCCGTCAAAGGCCTCGCGCCTAAAGGGCAGCTGGGCTACATCCGCCACCACGTACAAGCCATGTTCGCCCAACCGCTTGCGGGCTTCCAGCAGGGCCACGTGGGAGATGTCCAGGCACACGCGGTACTTGTATCCCGCGGAATAGGCCAGGTAAGCCGGCCACTGCACCGGCCCTGAGCCCGCATCCAGCAAATACTCCCCTTCCGGGGGCAGCTGGGCGCCTACACGCTCGTGCGCGGCCCGGATGTAATCCGCGCTTACCGGGCGCAGGTCTTCATACTGGGCATTCTGGTAATGCCCCTGAGGGTCATCCACCTGCCAGCCCACCTGATCGTAAAAGCGCTGAACCTGCGCCTTGATATCCTGCTTATCCGGCACGCATGGCCTCCGTTTCAATGTCATCTAGGCGGGCCAAACCGCGCTCCCGCCAATCCAGGGGCTTGCCCACCAGGTAGCTGAAGGTACGCGCGTAACGGGCCTGCCCCTGGGGGTTGAGCACAAAGCGCATGGGGTGGGTGCTGAAATCCTCGCCCAGCCAGACCAAATGCCAGGGGAAGGGCAAAGAAAATTCGAAGAAGAAAAGGTAGGCGTACAGCCAGGCCTGCTCGATCTGCGAGGGGCTCAGGCGGTGGATTCCCGGGTCGGCGGTCACACTTTGCAGCAGGGCCTCGTATTCCTGCCAGCTCTGCGGGTCCAGGGTGAACCCCTTGCCGGCATAATGCGTTGTGCCGGCCACGATCACCGGCAAACCAGCCATCGCCATCTCCAAGCCCACGGTGGTGGTGAATACCAGGCCCATATCGGCCATCTCCACCAGGTCGTAGGTGTTGGTAGGATCGCCCGGGGCAATAACGCGCACATTTTCCGGCAATTCCGGAAAGGCCTCCCCGATCACCTGCAGCATGGAAGTGCCATGCGTGAGCAATTCGCCCGGGTGTACGCGTAACACCAGTTGGGCCTGCGGGTTGGCGGCGAAGTAACGCAAAGTGCCAATGATCCAATCGGCCATGCTGGGGCTGATATGCTCCCGCCCCAGGGTCAGGCTGTCGCCCAGTACATTGGTTGCCAGCAAGGCCACTGGGCGTTCGTCCAGGCCCAGTTCCGTGCGGGTCTCACTGCCGCCGTGCTGGGCGCTGGCCTGCCATTGCCGGGCAAAAGAGCCCCAGGCCTTGGCATTCTTACGGGCGGCGTAGAGGTCCATCAAGGCCTGGCGCGCCTTGGCGGGCAAGGGCTGGTTGCCCAAGGCCTCCCAGAGCGGCTGGGTATCGTGGGTCATGATCTGGCTATCCTGGGCCAGCCAGATGCGCTCGCGCTGATCGGCGAATTCGAAGGTGACGGTTTGGATGCCCAGTTCCTGGGCCACTGCGTAGGCCACACCCATCTCCAGGATGGTACCGTTGGGCACAATGAGCACATCAGGCCGCGCACGCTGCATCAGGGCCCAGAGCGCGGCAGCGGCACGGCTGTTTTGCTGCAGGCGGAACTGGTAAAGCCCGTCCTGCTCGTCCACGTTTTCCACCTGGCGGGTGTACATCGTATCGTAACGGCTCACCTGGCGCACAGCCGCGTCCATCTCCGCCGGGTGCTCCCTGGCCTCCAGGGCTTCTTTGTACAGGGAACAGACCTGCATCACACGCTGGGCCGGTTTAAAGACGTCCCGGGCGTAGAGGTCCTGGCGTTTCAAGTCAAATTTACTATGCCCTTTGTCCCAATCGGAATAGGGCAGGTAGGCCAGGCTCACCTGATGCCCCTGGCCGGCCAAAGCCAGGGCGATCAAGGCCGCTTGCTCGATCCAATAATGCAAAGTGGCGAAAATCAGGACCTTTTTGCTTTCCGGGTTGGGCTGTGCCAGCTGTTCAACATCGGTCACCGCCCCAGGCAGCACCTGCCGG
>ENA-UOOM01002873-UOOM01002873.1-fermentation-metagenome-genome-assembly--contig:-NODE-2873-length-13404-cov-2.686793_pt1 | contig 13404 bp, 12 predicted proteins | sample MGYA00245781_ERZ724031 | MGnify/ENA primary metagenome ERZ724031 (study PRJEB28704, sample SAMN03018317) | fermentation metagenome | biome: anthropogenic terrestrial biome; feature: soil; material... | reverse complement strand
TGGGGTTGCAGGGAAGCAGAGCCACATTATCTAAATTCAAAGTCAAAACTAGAACACTATGACCACGTCTGGCGCACGCCAACGCTGCTTCTGCACCAGCGTGTCCAGCACCTACTACGATCACATCATAATTTTGAGGCACCATCTCAACCCCTACTTTCCTATGCAAAACTGGGCAAAAATCTGATCAAGGACATTTTCACGCACAGTCTCTCCCGTAATTTCCCCTAGCTGTTCTAGGGCTTCGTATAAATCAACCGCGATCAAATCCAAGGGTAATCCCGCTCTAAAAGTAGCTAAAGCCCGTTCTAGGGATTGCTTAGCGTTAGTTAACGCCTGTTTGTGGCGCGTACGTGTCACCAACGCCCTTGAGCCTGCAGAACTCAAGATGGATCCACTGCCTACATGGGTCAAAATCGTTTCGGCCAGTTGATCCACTAGTTCTTGTCCTTGGTCCACCAAAGAAATCTCCAAAATTGGATTGTCGCCTAAGTCCCCTAGAGCGCTCAGATCCCACACTGGTTTTAGGTCTACCTTGTTCACTAAGATGACTCGCTTCTGATTTTTGGTTTTTTCTAAAATTTGATGATCCTCCGCGGTAAGGGCGACACTACTATCCAGGACATGGAGGATGAGATCAGCTTGTTGCAGAAGATCAAGGCTGCGAGCAATCCCCAACCGCTCCACCACATCTTCGCTTTCTCGAATTCCCGCGGTATCGATGAGTCGCAAGGGCACTCCTCTGAGATTTATTACTTCTTCAATTGTGTCTCTGGTAGTCCCGGGAACATCGGTGACCAGAGCTCTATTTTCGTCCAGCAGCTTATTTAACAGGCTCGATTTGCCCACATTGGGCTTACCTGCAATTACCGTTTTTAGACCTTCGCGGAGAATTCTACCATCGTCAGCTGTGGTGAGCAAATTATCCAGCCCTTCGTAGCTAACCAACATGGCTTCTTCCAATTTTTGAAGCTCTACTTCAGGTAGATCTTCCTCGGGAAAATCAATGCTAGCCTCTACCTCAACCACAATCCCATACAAACGCCCTTGGATGTCTTTAATCCTCCGACTCAAGCTACCTTCTAGTTGATCCACCGCAACCTCTAGACCGAGAGTGGTGGGAGCTTGAATAATATCAATGACCGCTTCGGCCTGAGACAAGTCTAGACGACCGTTCAAAAAGGCCCGTTTGGTAAATTCGCCAGGCTCCGCTAAGCGAGCCCCAGAACTAAGGGCCAAATTCAAGACCGCCCGCACCGCGATTATGCCGCCATGGCACTGCAATTCCACCACATCTTCACCAGTATACGAGCGGGGAGCGCGCATCACCAGGGCCAGAGCCTCATCTATTTGCCGAGTGGTTGCAGGATCTACGATTTGACCATAGCTTAACCGATAACTCTTTAGATCTTGGAGTCTTTGACCACGCTGGGCACGAAAGATCTTGTCCGCAATCTCTACGGCCTTTGGACCGCTGATGCGGACAATGCCAATTCCTCCTTCACCTAAGGGGGTGGCCACTGCTGCAATCGTTTGATCCATTACCATCACCTCATTCACTATTCTACCACAAAATAAAAAAAGGGCGTACCTCAAGGCACACCCCTGTATTACAATTTACTTAGGAAGGATTACCACCCGGCGATGTGGGTCTTGACCTTCACTTTGGGTCTGGACTCCTGCAAATTCTTGTAACTCCTGATCATAGGATCTAAGGCCAACCGACGCCCACTAGATTCTACCTTCGTGGCCGCCCTTTGGGCTAAAGAGCGCAAGGACTCCTCCCGTTTGGCCCGATAATCACCAATATCTAGATTAACCCTAACCCATTGGCCACCTTGCCGATTCACAGCTAAAGTAGTGATATACTGCAGACTATCCAGAGTCTGGCCTCTACGTCCGATTAAAATACCTAAATCATCACCGCTTACTTGTAATTCGACGGATTCTTCATCACTAGTTCCTGTTACGGTGGCTGGGACATCCATACGGCCTAGGAGCTCAGTCAAAAAAGCAATGGCCGCCTCTAGTTTGACTTCGTAGATAGGCGCTTTTTGCTCCACCTTGACCTTAGCCTGGCGGGAGCCTAGACCCAAAAAGCCTTTAGTACCCTCATCTAAGATGGTTATTTCAACATCTTCTCGCTCGGCCTGCAGTTTATCTAGCGCTTCGGTGATGGCTTCGTCCACCGTCCGAGCAACCACTTCAATCGATCTCATTACCCTTGTCCCCCTTGTTTGACAGGATACATCTTATTTAACCATGCCTGTTGTACTATGGAAAAAACGTTGCTAGTAATCCAATATAATACCAAACCAGATGGGAAGCTAATACTAAAAATACCAATCATAATGGGCATGACAATCAACATTGACTTTTGGGAAGAATCCGCCGTTGGGGTCATCTTAGACTGGAAATAAGTCGTCAACGCGGCTAGTAAGGGTAAGATAAAGAGTTTATCCGGTTCACTCAACACCCAGACACCCAAAAACTTACTGGCTTCACCGTAAGGAAGTTCCCGTAACACTCTGAAAAACGCCCATAAAATCGGTAGTTGGAGCAACATGGGCAAGCATCCACCTAAGGGATTAATCTTATGCTTCTGATAGAGCTCCATGGTTTTCTTTTGGTACTCCTCCGGATTGTCCTTGTATTTCTTCTGTAATTCATTTAACTCCGGTTGAATCTCCCGCATGGCCACCATGTTTTTGTTCTGGCTCAACGTTAAGGGATACAGCAATAAGCGCACTATAATAGTAGACAGAATAATACTAATCCCATAACTTCCTGTAAATTGGACAATACCATCTAGTAGCCAACCTAGCCCCCCGGCTAACCAATCCATTATTTTACCCAAGATCTAATCCTCCAATCAATACTTACGGAACTGGATCAAAACCTCCCGGATGCCAGGGATGGCATCTGCCAATTCTCTTTGTTGCCATCCACAGGCCTTTCCAACCATGTTTGGTAATGGCCTGTATAGCATATTCTGAACAGGTGGGATAAAACCGACATCTCCGTGGCAATAATGGGGAGATGAACTTTCGATAACCCTTAATAAGAAGCAGAGCCAACTTAAGCATGTTCTTCACCCTCATTAGTTCGGGTCAGAAGATTGGATCCCTGCAGAACACGAAAAAGATCCGCCCTTAACTGGGCGAAATCTACTTCCACACAAGAACGTTTGGCACCAATAACGAGATCAAACCCAGGTTCTACATTCGGTGCTACTTCTTGGATAATCGCGCGTAATCTTCGTTTGATCCTGTTGCGGGTCACTGCATTGCCCACCTTTTTGCTTACAGCAAAACCTACCCGACTGACCTCTAGGTCGGTGGGTAGGGAAGAGACCACAACATATTTGCCAAAGCGAGGTCTCCCTTGGCTATAAACCAAGCTAAAGTCTCGAGGGTTTTTTAAACGCTCCACTCAGAAAACCTCCCCGTGGACAGGCCCAATCCTACTTAAGCAGAAAGGGTTTTGCGTCCTTTCCGACGGCGGCTGGCTAAAATGTTTCGCCCAGCTTTGCTCTGCATGCGAGCACGAAACCCATGGTTACGCTTTCTCTTCCGGTTTTTCGGCTGATAGGTCCTTTTCATCGAAAACCCTCCCTTCGGTCAACCAAAACACATTCACAGCGATTATATCGTACTTTTTTGAACTATGTCAATAGCAAATCCCTGCAAACCAGTTATGCACAAACTCACAAGGTTTAATCCCACGCTTTGTGGATAACGAAAATAAACAGACGTTCCCCCCAAAATTTTCCGATAACAACGGGATTTTTTATCCACAGGTTGGGGATAACTTGGGGATAACTGTGTTTTTTCGTCCTGTGGATAACTAATTCATACCTCCGTAAACTGGTAGAAGCAATTGCGTAGACAATTTTGGATCCTTTGCGAATCTAACCTGTGAACTCCCTGTGCACAAAAGTGTGGAAAAATATTGTTTTATCCCCAAGAGAGGCAGGTAGAGACTTTACTACGCTTCTTGTGGATAAACTGTTGAATTTGTGGATAAGTTCCTGTATCATGGTTGTAGTCTTGCTTATCACGGGGCTCTTTTTGTGCAAAACCTGGGGGTTACTAAATTCCATTCCCCCGAAAAAAGCAGGATCCTGTGGATAAATACAGAAGTTAAGAGTGACTAGTCTCACCGGGAGGTTACCTAATGGAACAGCTAAACCAGTTAAATTTAGTTTGGGATGAAGTGCTAACGATTATGTCCTCTGAGTTGGCTCCTCGATCCTTTGATGCTTGGCTAAAGAATAGCAAACCGGTGCGACTCGAAGGTAACACCCTGTATGTTGAATTTCCAAACGAATTCACCAAAGATTGGGTTGAAGCCCGCTATGTCAATCCTCTCCAAAAAACACTCCGGCAAGTAGCTAATCGAGATTGGGACATTAGGTTTACTATTCCCGAAGGCATGAAGTCCCTAACTACACCTGGTGCCCAAGGGCCAGAAGCACATCCTATAGCTCCTGCAGAGGTATCATCCACAACCGAAGGGACACTGCCTCAACGAGAGGCCACCCAAACTTCATCAATTTTAAATCCCCGCTACACCTTTGATTCCTTTGTTGTAGGCAACTCTAACCGGTTTGCCCACGCAGCTTCTTTAGCGGTCGCAGAGGGACCATCAAAGGCCTACAACCCTCTTTTTCTTTATGGGGGAGTTGGTCTGGGGAAAACACACTTAATGCACGCAATTGGTCATTATGCCCTAGAGCAAAACCCTAATATCTCTGTGGTTTATGTAACTTCTGAGACTTTCACGAACGATCTCATCTCCGCTATTGGGAAAAAGTCCATGATTGATTTTCGCAATCGATATCGTAATGTTGACATTCTACTTGTAGACGATATCCAATTTGTCGCGGGCAAAGAATCTACCCAAGAAGAGTTCTTTCATACTTTTAATGCGCTCTACGAAGCTAATCGGCAAATTATAATTTCCTCTGATCGGCCACCAAAAGATATTCCTACATTAGAAGAACGCCTACGCTCGCGATTTGAGTGGGGCTTAATTACGGACATCCAACCCCCCGATCTGGAGACTAGGATCGCCATTTTGCGTAAAAAGGCCACCCTGGATAATTTAATTGTTAGCCAAGAAGTACTCTCGTTTATTGCTACCCATATTCAATCAAATATTCGAGAACTAGAGGGAGCTCTAGTGCGAGCTACCGCTTTTGCAGAACTAGAAGATCGCCCGTTAAATTCTGAAACCGTTGCAGAGGCCCTGAAAGACATTATTAAGGCCCCTGCCCACAGACCAGTAACTATTGAAAACATTCAAGAAGTAGTGGCAGAACACTTTGGGATTAAAGTGGCCGAAATGAAATCCAAACGAAGAACCCGAAACATTACCTTCCCGAGGCAAATAGCCATGTACTTAGCTCGAGAGTTAACTGATAGTTCCTTACCTGAAATCGGAACCGTATTTGGTGGGAGAGACCACACTACCGTAATTCACGCTTATGAAAAGATTGAGGGCGAACTCAAACTTGACCCTTCATTACAAAGTACAGTGAAAGAGTTGATTGATCTTATTCACCGTTTTTAAGGATAAGCTGTGGATAATCAGGGGATAACAACTTTTCCTAAAAGAGTGTTTGTGAAGGTTGTGGATAATCTTGAACAACCATGAACAAGTTATGTTTTCCACAAACCATCATCCCTACTCAATATAAATGGTTTTCCACAAATACACAGGCCCTACTACTATTACTACTAATAAAAGATCTATCTTAAGGTCACATAACATTCTAAGCCACTATTCCACAGGAGGTATATTTATGCATTTCAATGTAAAAGGTGCAGATCTTATTGCTGGTGTCAATATAGTTGAACGAGCTATCGCGACTAATGATTCCATTCCTGCTTTACAGGGAATACATCTTTTAGTTGAACAAAACGTCCTAACTCTAACTGCTAATAACTTACAAATTGCCATTAAGACTAAGATTCCCTGTACAACCCTTCAACCAGGTGAACAAATCGTTGATGGCCGTTTATTTTCTGAGTTAATTCGCAAACTACCTTATGATAACGTAATTGTCCAAACTCAAGATAACCAAGTCACGGTCAGTTCAGGTACAATGGATTTCTCTTTAAATACTATTTCTACAGATGATTATCCTGAATATCCCAGCTGTGAAGAGAAAGTGTTGGCTTTAACTGATTATGAGCTAGAACGCTTAATAAAAAACAGTAGTTTTGCCACCTCTAACGATGATCATCAACCGATCTTCTCAGGAGTATTAGTAGAGATAGAACAAGATAAATACCAATTTGTGGCAACTGATTCTAATCGACTTTCCTATGTACAGGCTCAAACAGGACAAACCTTTGCTGAGAAAAAACAATTTATTGTACCTAAACCAAGCTTGGTTGAACTAGGAAGATGTTTGCCCATCACAGAAACCTTGGTCGAAGTATTATTTGGTGACAACCAATTGGCATTTCGCTTTAATGACACCATTTTCACTACTAGATTAATTGATGGGAAATTTCCAAACTATCGCTCTGTTTTGTTTACTGAGCAAAAAACCGCATTTGTTATCAAAAGACAACAGTTTATTCAAGCTTTAGAACGAGCTCATTTGTTTAGTCGAGCAGAAAAGGTACCGGTACTAATTCAGCTAACTGATGGAGTTTTAGAAATTGGCACAACCTCAGGTTTGGGAAGATCGCAAGAACAATATAGTGTAGAACAAGAGGGCAACGATGAACGAGCAGCCTATTCGCCGAAATTCATGCTCGATATGCTCAAAACAATGGATGCGGATCAAGTGGAATTCCGTTTCGAAGGAACTCGGCAAGCGCTAATCAAGCCAGCCGATAGTGATGATCATCTGTATGTATTGATGCCCATCAGAATCTAACCAAGAAGAGGGAGAGACTATGCAAGAAATCAAAATCAAAACCCCCGTCATTCATCTTGATCAACTCTTAAAGTGGGCCAATGTTGTAGCTTCAGGTGGTGAAGCAAAACAACTAATTCAAGGCGGACAAGTGTCAGTTAATGGTCAAATAGAGACTCGTCGTTCAGTGAAACTTGGTCCAGGTGACATTGTGTCCATGAACAATGGTCCAAAATTCATCGTTGGCCGTGAATCTTAAATGCATATCAAGACCCTCCATCTCCGGGATTTTCGCAATTATTCAGATCAAAGCTTGGAACTTAATCCTGGGCTCAATATTTTTGTGGGGGATAATGCCCAAGGTAAGACCAATCTTTTAGAAGCAATTTATGTGTTGTCTCTAAGCAAATCTTATCGGACAGGTCGTGAAACCGAGCTAATCAAACATGGAGCAAACCAAACCATCATTCACGCGCAAGTTCAAAAAATGGCTCGGCTTGATCTGGCGGTACAAGTGAGCTTAGCTACGAGTAAAAAATTATTAGTGAATCAGAAATCTACTAATGCTAATTCTTTTGTGGGTCAATTAAACACAGTCTTGTTTACCCCCGATAGCCTTCAATTGGTGAAAGGATCTCCAGGGGATCGACGTCGCTTTTTAGATATCCAGATTTGCCAAATTGACGCGGTTTATCGAACCACTCTCTTAAAATATCAGCGTGTGGTGCGGCAACGAAATAGTTTGCTGAAGGAAGCACAAATGCAACGAAGTTTAGTGAAGCAAGTACCGGTCTGGGATACTCAGTTAGTGGCCTTGGGAAGCGAGCTTATCTGGCGACGGCAAGAAATTCTCAGCATTTTAGAAGAATTTGCCCAAAGGGCCCATGAGACAATAAGTCATGAATTAGAGAATCTGCAGGTGGCTTATGCACCGTTTTTTGCTGCAAATACGCAAGAGCACAAACAGTACACTTTAGCAGAAATCGAACAGTTTTTCTGGAGCGAGCTTAAGGATAGAAGGGAAGAAGAGCTTCGCCGCGGTTACACCTTAGTTGGTCCCCAACGAGATGATATTATCTTTTTGATTAATGGTTTAGACTTAAAAACCTTTGGTAGTCAAGGTCAGCAACGAACGGCGGTACTTGCCTACATTTTGGCTGAATTGGAGCTCATGTCCAGGGAGGCGGGGGAATACCCCGTGGTGCTTTTAGACGATGTTATGTCCGAGCTGGATCAAACCCGCCGCTCTTTTTTGCTGTCTATTTTAAATAGAAAAGCACAGACCATAGTGACCACAACCAATCTTGCCAGTTTTGATGAAAAAACAAGGCAAGAGGCAAGAGTTTTTCGAATCGAATCAGGAAGGATCCTCTAAAGAAAGGGAGAGATTATGTTTTTACATCTTGGTAAGGACGTTGTTGTCCCCTTGAGTGAGGTCATTAGCATCATCAAACTAGAGCAGGACAACTCACAATTGAACTTAGAGTTTTTGAGAACAGCCGAAGAAGAAGGTTTTGTGATACAATTGAGTGAGGAGCCAATTTCTTGTGTGATTAGTGCTAAATACATTTACCTTTCGCCTATTTCGGTTCGAACCCTCAATAAGAGGGCTCAGAGGGGCTATTTACAAGAGATTGAGTTTAAGGAGAGTTGATAGATCTTGGAAAAGCAACCAATAACTCCTACCTATACAGCGGATCAGATCCAAGTCTTAGAGGGTCTTGAGGCGGTTAGGCGCCGGCCAGGAATGTACATTGGTAACACCGATGTTAGTGGCCTGCACCATCTGTTCGTGGAGGTAGTAGACAATTCAATTGACGAAGCCATGGCGGGCTATTGTGACCAGATTGACGTGGTAATTCATGAAGATGGGTCCCTTTCGGTACGAGACAATGGCAGCGGTATTCCAGTGGAGATTCACTCGAAGACTAAAATTTCCACTTTGGAGACTGTTTTAACGATCCTTCACGCCGGTGGTAAGTTCGGCCAAGAGGGAGCTCACTATAAGGTCTCGGGTGGTCTACATGGTGTGGGTGTTGCGGTTGTAAACGCCCTTTCCGAATGGCTACAAGCGGAAGTTTGGTATAACGGACGCCACTATTCCCAACGGTATCAGCGAGGTGTGGCCCAAGAAAGTCTTCAAGATATGGGACCAACCAAGGAATCTGGAACTCAAATTCGTTTCATGCCTGATGCTACAGTCTTTGAAACAGTAGAGTTTCAAGCGGATACCATTGTGTATCGGCTTCGCGAATTGGCCTTTTTAAATAAGGGAATCACTATTACCTTTAGTGATCATCGTTCCAAACGCTACCACCGTTTTTTGTATAAAGGTGGCATTGTTTCCTATGTGGATTATTTAAATCGCAATAAAACGGCAGTTATGAAAAATCCCATCTATTTTGCTACCAAAAAGGAAGATATCGAGGTTGAGGTAGCAATTCAATATAACGACAGTTATACCGAAACTATGCTTAGTTTCGCCAATAACATTAACACCCATGAAGGTGGCACCCATTTAATTGGTTTTCGTAGTGCTCTAACGCGGACTATTAATGATTACGCGCGCCGAAAGAACTTTTTGAAACAAAATGATGAAAACCTCACAGGCGATGACGTGCGAGAAGGATGTACAGCTTTGATTAGTGTGCGGATTCCGGATCCTCAATTTGAAGGTCAAACTAAAACCAAGCTAGGCAATAGTGAGGTTCGTGGTTTGGTAGAGTCTATCGTTGGTGAAGAATTAGCCGTCTTTTTGGAAGAAAATCCCGCCGATGCCAAACGTATTATGGATAAGGGGTTGCAGGCTGCTAGGGCTAGACAAGCCGCCCGTAAAGCTAGGGAGTTGACCAGGCGCAAAAGTGCCTTGGAGATCTCTTCTTTGCCGGGCAAATTGGCTGATTGTAGCTTAACTGATCCAGAATTGTGTGAGCTTTTCATCGTGGAAGGTGACTCTGCTGGTGGAACTGCCAAGCAAAGTAGGGATCGTCGTTTCCAGGCCATTTTACCCTTGAGAGGTAAAATTTTAAACGTGGAAAAAGCGAGGCTCGATAGGATTTTGAGTAATGCTGAAATCCGAGCCATGGTCACGGCTTTTGGAACAGGAATTGGTGAAGATTTTGAGATTGAGAAGGCCCGCTATCACAAGATCATTATCATGACAGACGCGGACGTAGATGGTGCCCATATTCGTACGCTACTGCTGACCTTCTTCTATCGCTATATGCGTCCCCTTTTGGAGCATGGTTATGTGTATATTGCTCTACCACCCTTGTATCAGGTGCGGAAGGGTCGGGAATCCTATTACGGTTTTAATGATCAAGAGCTTGATGAAATCATTGAACGGGTTGGTCGCCAGGGCATTGCCATTCAACGTTACAAAGGTTTAGGTGAAATGAATGCGGATCAGCTCTGGGAAACCACAATGGACCCAGCTAAGCGTACTATATTACAGTTAAAGATTGAAGATGCCATCTTGGCCGATGATATTTTCACTACATTAATGGGGGAAAAGGTGGAACCGCGCCGAGAGTTCATTGAGGAACACGCTAAAGAAGTAACGAATCTAGACATTTAGCTAAGGGGTGGATCTATTTGAGTATCAATTTGCATAATGGAAAAACAATCCCCGTTAAAATTAGCGATGAGATGAAGACATCGTATATTAACTATGCCATGAGTGTAATTGTGGAACGGGCTTTGCCTGATGTACGAGACGGTCTCAAACCAGTACAACGGCGGATTTTATTCGGAATGCTAGAACTGGGGAACCGTCCTGACCGACCTCATAAAAAATCGGCCAGAATTGTGGGTGAAGTCATGGGTAAGTATCATCCCCATGGCGACTCAGCTATTTACGATGCCATGGTCCGCATGGCTCAGCCTTTTTCTTACCGCAATATGTTAGTGGATGGCCACGGAAACTTCGGCAGCGTGGACGGGGATCCAGCTGCTGCCATGCGTTATACGGAGGCTAGACTTTCTAAGATCGCCATGGAGATGTTGAAGGACATTGATAAAGATACGGTGGATTTTGTTCCCAACTTTGACGAAACATTAGAACAGCCTTCGGTGTTACCCAGTAAATTTCCTAATCTTTTAGTAAATGGTTCTGCAGGAATTGCGGTGGGAATGGCCACAAATATTCCTCCTCATAATTTGGGGGAGGTTATTGATGGTCTCATTGAATTGATTGATAATCCTGATGTGAGCATCAAAGAACTTATGGCCCATGTCAAGGGCCCAGACTTCCCTACTGGAGCCATTATCCAAGGGAGAGAAGGCATTCGTGATGCTTATGCAACTGGGCGGGGACGGATTCGGGTTCGTGCTAAGAGTCAGATCGAGCAAATGTCCAACGGGAAGACTCGCATAATCGTAACGGAACTTCCGTACCAGGTAAATAAATCTCGTTTAATCGAGAAAATTGCGGAGTTAGTACGGGAAAAAAGGGTGGAAGGCATTACGGATTTACGGGATGAATCTGATAAATCCGGTATGCGAATCGTGATTGAAGTAAGACGAGACGCCGATCCTCATGTGGTGCTCAATCGTCTGTACAAGCACAGCCAATTAGAAGATACTTTTGGTGTGATCATGCTAGCCTTAGTGAATAACGAGCCAAAAGTATTGAACCTAAAAGAAGTACTCACGAACTATTTGGATCACCAAAAGGAAGTAATTGTTCGACGGACTCGCTTTGAATTACGCAGGGCGGAAGAACGGGCCCATATCCTTGAAGGGTATCGGATTGCCTTGGATAATATCGATGAAATTATCGCTTTGATTAGGGCAGCCAAAAACGATCAGACAGCTAGACAAGGTCTCATGGAGCGGTTCGGTTTAACTGAACGACAAGCGGTCGCCATTTTGGATATGCAACTACGTCGCTTAACCGGTTTAGAGCGGGATAAGATCGAAGAAGAATACCAAGAACTCCTCAAGACCATAACTAGACTCAAAGCAATTCTAGGGGATATGAACTTGGTTTACGAGATTATCAAAAAAGAACTGATTGAAATCAAAGATCAGTTTGCAGATGAGAGGCGCACGAAGATTGGTCTGTCCGTAGGTAATTTGGAAGATGTGGATCTGATTGCGGAAGAAGACATCGTAGTCACCATGACCCATCAAGGTTATATCAAACGCTTACCTGTGGATACCTATCGTGCCCAAAGGCGAGGGGGACGAGGAATCACGGCCCTGAATACTCGGGCTGATGACTTTGTGGAGCAGCTATTTGTAGCGAGCACCCATAGTTACGTTCTTTTCTTTACTAACAAGGGACGGGTGTATCGACTACGTGGTCATGAGATTCCTGAAGCTGGCCGTAACGCTAGGGGCTTTGCAGTGATTAACTTACTCAGCCTTGAACCTGGCGAAAGAATCCAGGCTACGATTCCTATTAGTGAATATTTGGATGACCAATACCTCACCATGGCCACCGCCAACGGGACTATCAAAAAGACGGTGCTTAGTGAATTTGACACTAACCGCAGTGGTGGACTAATTTGCATCACTTTAGTAGATGATGACGAGCTAGTGGGTATTGAGCTTACTGATGGGAAAGAAGAAGTAGTTCTAGTGACCAAAAAAGGCCAAGCTATTCGCTTTGAAGAGGATCAGATTCGTCCTATGGGTCGTTCTGCCCAAGGTGTAATTGGAATTAGATTAGATGAAGGCGATCAGGTGGTAGGTCTTGGTGTAGCTAATGATGATGCGGACTTATTAGTGGTCACCGAACGTGGCTTTGGAAAACGGACTCCCATTTCCGAATATCGAGTAACTAATCGGGCTGGTAAGGGTGTCTTGACTTTGAATAAGACAGAAAAGACCGGTTCTATCGTGGGAATTCAGGTTGTGCATGAATCTAATGAGATAATGTTATTGTCTGTTGAGGGGATTATGATTCGCATGAAAGTTGCGGAGATCTCTCAATTAGGTAGAAATACCCAAGGCGTAACCCTGATGCGGCTCACTGACAACGATCGAGTTGTCGCCATTGCCAATATCGTCGGTAAAGAGGAAGAGGATGACGAGGCGCCTGAGGTAGAGCAGGTAGAATCTGAAGAATAAAAGTGGTTGACATCAATTTAGCCTTATGCTATAGTTTAAAACTGTCGCCCCCAACGAATTTATCAGGGGGAGGCAGTTTTCTCCTTAATTTCGCCTATTTGTCATTGCAGAAGCATTGACGGCGAGACGGTAATGTGATAAGATGATTCCGTTGCCGCGAAAAAGGGCAAACATTCAAAGCATCTAATCTACATTGATTCACGCTTTGAAAAAGCTTAAGGCATTTATTCATTGCCGATTACCATTATGTGGCAAAACCCAAAAGCATTTATGCTTTTGAAAAACCTAAATCATTTGTTGTTTTCCTTTTTTATGATTTAGGATAAGAACCTTGAAAACTAAACAACGGATCTCGAAACGTGAATTGTTTTTCTGAAGAGGGAGCTTCCCTCATTTCGAGCTCTCGCAGTTTGATTCATCAAACTGCATGAGCATCTTGAGAAACATTTACTTTC
>ENA-UOOM01002871-UOOM01002871.1-fermentation-metagenome-genome-assembly--contig:-NODE-2871-length-13423-cov-11.479503_pt1 | contig 13423 bp, 11 predicted proteins | sample MGYA00245781_ERZ724031 | MGnify/ENA primary metagenome ERZ724031 (study PRJEB28704, sample SAMN03018317) | fermentation metagenome | biome: anthropogenic terrestrial biome; feature: soil... | reverse complement strand
CAAAAGAATATAATTACAAGAGCGTTGGGGGTGAAGCCGTCAATTCAAATAGATTATTGTGAATGTAAGTTTAATTCTGACAGTTTGCTCCTAATTTGTACAGACGGTTTAACGAATTATATAGATGCGGAGCAAATATTTAAGATTTCTCAAACTATAAATGCAGAAAATTTAACTGATAAACTTATAATGATGGCTAAAAATTGCGGAGGTGGTGACAACATAACAGTTGTTATCATTGAAAATTAACTGCAAGGAGTTGATTTATATGGATAAGTACACAGGAAAACGTCTTGACGGTCGGTATGAAATACATGAGTTGATTGGTTCCGGAGGTATGGCGCTTGTTTATAGCGCATACGATACCATAGACGACCGTACGGTTGCAATTAAAATTTTAAAAGACGAATTTTTAGGAAACGATGAATTTATACGAAGGTTTAAAAATGAATCAAAAGCTATTGCTGTTCTTTCACATCCGAATATTGTAAAAGTATATGACGTAAGTTTCGGTGACAGAATTCAATATATAGTAGAAGAACTGATTGAGGGTATAACATTAAAGGAATACCTTGACCAGCAAAAAGAAATAAAATGGAAAGAAGCTATACATTTTACCATTCAAATATTGAGGGCACTTCAACATGCACATGAAAAAGGAATTGTGCATCGTGATATTAAGCCTCAAAATATTATGCTTTTGCAAGACGGTACAATTAAAGTAACGGACTTTGGAATTGCACGTTTTTCAAGAAGCGAAACGCGTACCATGACTGACAGAGCAATAGGTTCAGTTCATTATATAGCCCCTGAACAGGCGAGGGGAGATTTAACCGATGAGAAGGCAGATATTTATTCAGTGGGCGTAATGCTTTATGAAATGATAACAGGGCAGCTGCCCTTCGAAGCGGATAGTGCAGTTTCAGTAGCTATTATGCAGCTTCAAAATGACCCAAGACCTCCAAAGGAAATCAATCCTGCAATTCCCGAAGGACTTGAGGAGATAACTTTAAGGGCTATGCAGAAAAATCCCGCCCAAAGATATCAGTCAGCGGCAGAAATGCTCCTCGATATTGAAGCATTTAAAAGAAATCCAAGTATTAGTTTTCAATATAAATATTTTATTGATGAAAAGCCTACAAAGTATGTAGATGCAATTAATACCGTAAAAGGAAATGAGCAGCAGCCGATTTATAATGATAACTACGAATATGAAGAAGAACCTAATAATTCGCATAAAAAGAAGAAATCTACTTCTTCTTTGGTCATTGCAGGAATAGCTGCTGCATTTTTAATTGTTGTTCTTGCGCTTGGAATAGCCGCACTTTTCAGAAGCTGCAATAATCAAGTCGAAGAAGTTACACTTCCGGATTTCACCGGTAAAACATTGACGGAAGTTCAAGATGATGAAAAATATAAGAGTTTTAAATTTATAACAGAGACAAAGAATGACGCTACTCAAAAAGCAGGTGTTATTTTAAATCAAAATCCTAAAGCAGGTACAAAAGTTAAAGCAAATTCAGAAATTACTTTAACTGTTAATGCAGGAGGAAAAACGATATCAGTACCTGACGTTTCAAACAAAACTCAAGAAGAAGCAGAAGGAATTTTAAAACAGTTTAATTTATCATATGAAATTATGCCTGTAGTTGATGAAAAAACAGCTGAAGGATATGTTAAAAATACAGAGCCGCCGGCAGGGACTCAGATAGTTGAAGGTTCTCAAAAAATAAAAGTTTATGTGAGTACGGGCAGCGAAAACAAACAAATTGCAGTTCCTTCCATTATAGATAAAAACATTGAAGCGGCAAAAGCTGAAATTACTGCGGTCGGCCTTACTGTAGGCGAAATTACCGCCAGGGACGACAGTAACAAAGAAAAGGACATAGTTATTGAAACTAACCCACTGCCCGGAATTCGTGTTGCAAAGGGAAGTTCTGTTTCCATTGTTATTAGTTCCGGTAAAAAATCGGAGAAAACAATTGAGGTTTTTGTCGATTTGCCAAAACAAGTAAATCACGATATCAATTTAAAAGCATATTTAGGAAACGAACTGCAAGATGAAAAAACTGTTAACCCGTCTTATAATGATGTATGTGAGCTGAGTTTTAAAGGAACCAGCGGAAAGAAAAAGCTTATAATTCAGCTTGATGGAAATAAATATAAAGTATATGAACTTGACTTTGATGTAGGTAATTCTAAACAAATTGAAAGCTATCCGTACGTTTCAAATAACTCAAGTAATATTCCCAGCGGACAAATTACTCCGTCGGATTGATAGGTAAATATGGATAATAAAAAAGGAATAATAATAAAAGGAATCAGCGGATTTTATTTTGTAGAAACAGTCGACGGTATATATGAATGTAAAGCAAGAGGAGTCTTTCGTAAGAACAAGATTACTCCTCTTGTTGGTGACCATGTAAATATTTGCTTAGAAAAAGACGGCACCTGTACTATAGATGAAATTCTGTCACGCAAAAATTTTCTTATAAGACCACCAATTTCAAATATAGACCAACTCATAATAATTGTCTCAATTTGCGACCCTTCCCCAAGTACGTTGATTATTGATAAAACAATTGCAACTGCGGAGAATAGGGGGATTGAGCCGATAATTGTAATTTCTAAAACTGACCTGAAAGACTGTGAATGGCTTAACGATATTTATAAGAAAACGGGTATTAAACTTTTTACAATTTCTTCGGTTACAGGAGAAGGCATAGAGGATGTACGCAAAATTCTTACTGGTAAGGTGTCTGCCTTTACAGGTAATTCAGGAGTAGGAAAAACATCTCTTCTAAACTGCATAGACAAAGAGTTTAATCTTGAAACCGGTGAAATAAGTCAAAAACTCGGCAGAGGCCGCCATACAACAAGGCAGGTTGAGCTTTTAAAACTTGACAATACAACATACGTTGCCGATACACCGGGATTTTCTTCAATTAGTATCAATAAATTTAATATAGTAAAAAAAGAAGATTTACCTTATTGCTTCAGAGAATTCAGGCCATATCTAAATCAGTGTAAGTTTACATCATGTTCTCATACATGTGAAAAAGGATGTGCTGTGATAAATGCGGTTGAACAGGGGATTATAAGCAAAATCCGTCATGAAAGTTATATCGAAATGTACAATGAAGTAAAAGATTTAAAGGAATGGAACCTTAAATGAAAAAATGTATCATAATTGGCTCGTCACCGAGTGATGTCTCCAACATAATTAAAGAACTTGATATTGAAAATTCTTATATAATTTGTGCAGACGGCGGTCTGGATTACGCACTTGAATATAATATAAAACCAAATTTAGTTATTGGTGATTTTGATTCACTGCAGGGGGAATTGCCAAATAATGTAGAAACAATAAAACTTCCAACACAAAAAGATGACACCGATATGATGGCAGCTTTGAAAGAGGCATTAAATAGGGGCTTTGATGATTTTGTTTTGCTGCGTGCTTTTTCAGGCAGACCTGACCACTCTTATGCAAACTTATGTGCTTTGCAGTTTTTATGCTCACAGGGCTGTAAAGCTGTTATTGCCGATAATAATGGCTACATTTTTATATTGAATAAAGGAAAGCTGACGCTCAATGAGCTAAAAGGAAGAACTGTTTCTGTTTTTCCGTTTGGAGGATATTCCTGCACAGTAAGCTATGAAGGAATGAAATATCCGTTGGACGAAGCTTGTTTAACTTCCGATAACCCTTTGGGGGTAAGCAATGAAATTATTTCTGATGACGCGTACATAATTGTTCACACAGGAAATGCTGTGATATTTTTACTTTCTAAATGAACAAAAAGCCACACCGCTGAATATACTATGATAAGACAAAAGAAATAAGTCTTATTTCATTAGGATGGGCGGTGAGCTTATTGCGGCGACATAATAATTGCCCAACGGGACGATATGCGGTTGCATTTGGACTCGGGCTGGCTGCCTCTTGCTTTTGCCCAACGGGATTAATCTTGTTTATAGTAGCGTGTATTTTAATTGTATTGGGCATTTCACTTATTAAGTGTTGCGAAACATAATTTGGAGGTTTGAGTAATGAAGGTAGTTGTTGTAAAGAGTCCGAAATTCTTAGGATTTGTATTAAGAAAGTTTTTCAACATAAAAAAGGAACAGTAAATATTTTATACCGGCTGCAAATGCAGTCGGTATTTTTTTACGTTAATGAGCATAAATCGTACAAGATTAGAATAACAATTATGTAGAAACAGGAAAAGGAGAGAGCCTTTATGGATTATATGCTTAACCGTGAGGCATTAACTACCAGCGAAGTTATTTATGACGGCTGCCAGGAGCAGCCTGTTGATCTGGACATAAGTTTACCTGACTATTGTCCCGATATTCAGCGAATATTAAAATGCCAGGTGTATCCTCGAATTTGCTCCAGATGTATTACAGGCGATAAACTTGAGATTGAAGGTTTCTATACAGTAAAAATTCTTTACCTCGATTCCGGTGGTTCATGTGTGCGCTGCTATGAAAGCCGCGAGTCTTTTTCTGCCGTCATATCGCTAAAACAAAATGCTGATAATGCACAAATTGAATCGTTCACACGTGTTGAATATATTAATTGCCGTGCTACAAGTCCACGACATCTTGATATACACGGTTCGTTTTCAGTTTGCGCAAAAGTTATTTGTCAGGGAGAAAGTGAAGTAATTTCAAATATCGAGGGCGCGGATATTGAACAGCAGAAAAAAATTCTTTCACTTAATAAGGTGGCCGGCGTCACTCAGCATCAGTTCAGTGTGGATGAAGTGCTGGAATTGGGACAGGGCAAACCTCCTGCAGATATTCTTATTCGTACAGATGCGTTTGTTTGTCTTGAAGATTACAGTGTTGTTGCAAATAAGCTTATGCTTAAGGGTAAAGTGTGCATAAAATTTTTATATTCGTCCGGCGATGATGCTTCTTTGGAAATCATGGAATATTCTATTCCATTTAACGAAATGGCAGACTGTGAAGGAATATCCGACGACTGTATTTATAAGATTCAATTAAACATTATTGGAGTAGATGCTGTAATAAAAAATGACTACTCAGGGGACCAAACTTATTTTGATGTCCAAATAAAGATATTGGCAGATATTGCATCATATAAAAAAGCCGAAGTATCTTTTGTAACTGATGCATATTCAAAGCAGTATGAATTAAACGCAAATTACAAACAAAAGAGTCTTGACAATGTTATTGAATTTATCAGCGACGACTATACCAATAATTGTACGTTGGAGTTGGAAGAAACGTCCGTATCAAAAGTAATAGATATTTGGAACGAAATGAGTACGGTTTCAGCCGAATATTCAAACAGTCAAATTAATTACAAAGGCAAAATTAATTTGTGCGTTCTTGCAGTAAATTCGGAAGATACTCCAATTTATTTCGAGCGTATGGTTGATTTTGAGTATGCTCATGCATATTCGGCAGAGTATGAAAACATTAAATGCAATGCACAAATGTATGTTGCAGGTATTAGCTACCGCATTATGTCAGGCGGTATAGAAGTAAAAGCAGATTTAAGGCTGAGAGCAAGTATTTACAACCAATACAGCTTTAAGGTCATAACCGAAGTCCAAGCCGACGAGAATAAACCAAGGACACAGGATAAATCTGCGGCTATTAGCATTTATTATGCTAATGCCGGCGAGAGTCTATGGAATATCGCCCGCGAATATTGTACATCGGTAAATGCAATTAAAACAGAAAACGACCTTGCCGGAGATTTCGTAGAGAGTAGGGGGATGCTGCTTATTCCAATGTAAGAGTAGACCGCCTAAATTTAAAAAAATTTCTCTGCCTGAGGGGGAGGTAAAATGGAAGAACGCAATATTTATAGTGATATTTCTCAGCGTACGAACGGTGATATTTATATAGGAGTGGTTGGGCCGGTCAGAACAGGAAAATCCACTTTTATAAAAAAATTCATGGACACAATCGTTGTTCCGAATATGGACTCTAATTATTCACGTGATCGTGCAATAGACGAAATGCCGCAATCTGCGGCAGGGCGCACTATCATGACTACGGAGCCAAAATTTATTCCGGAGCAGGCCGTAAAAGTAAACATTGACGACAGTGCGTCTTTTTCGGTAAGAATGATTGACTGTGTAGGCTATATTGTTCCGAGTGCACTTGGATATATCGAAAACGATATGCCGCGAATGGTAATGACTCCATGGTATGAAGAACCGATACCATTCAACATGGCGGCAGAAATTGGTACGAAAAAAGTTATTACTGAGCATTCCACTATAGGTTTGGTTGTAACTACAGATGGCAGTATAAGCGACATTCCGCGTGAAGAATATGAAGAAGCGGAAGAAAGGGTTATAAACGAGCTAAAAGAAATTGATAAGCCGTTTATTGTACTGTTAAACTGCACTGTCCCGAATTCAGATTCGTCAATTTCAATGGCACGGCAGCTTCAGGAAAAATATGAAGTTCCTGTTTTACCTGTTAACTGCATGGATATGGAAGAAAAGGAAATAAAGAATATCTTATCAAAAGTATTGTTTGAATTCCCTGTTAAATCCATAAAAGTTGATATGCCTAAATGGATTTGCAGTCTTGAAAAAGATCATTGGCTGCGGTCTGCTGTATTTTCAAACATTCAACAATCCGCATCAAAAATTTCGAGAATACGTGAAGTATCAAGTATAGTTGACGAAGTTCAAAAATGCGAATATGTAAGCGGAGCAAAAACGTCTGCAATTGATTTGGGTACAGGAAATGCACGCATTTGTGTAGACTTACAGCAAAATCTGTTCTATAAAATTCTTGGAGAAAAAACAGGAATTGAAATCGAAGACGAGGGCGGTTTGCTCGACAGTATCCTTGCTCTTAATAAAATTAAAAATGAATATAATAAAATTAAAGATGCTTATCATGATGTCCAAGAAACAGGATATGGCATTGTAATGCCTGATATTGATGAGCTGACCTTAGAAGAACCCGAAATTATCAAACAGGGTGGCAAATACGGTATTCGCTTAAGGGCAGCGGCACCGTCAATACATATGATGAAAACAAGAATTACTACCGAAATTACTCCTATTGTAGGTTCTGAACAACAGTCACAGGAATTAATTATGTACCTTCTTAATGAATTTGAAGAAAGTCCTTCAAAAATTTGGGAATCGAATATATTTGGAAAGAGCCTGCACGAGCTTGTAAACGAGGGGTTACACAACAAGCTTTATCGTATGCCTACTGATGCACGCGATAAAGTCAGAGAAACAATTGAACGCATTATTAATGATGGATGCAATGGCTTAATATGTATAATTTTATAGTCAAATTAGAAAAATGGTTTGGTAAAAAAATTACCAGACCATTTTTTTAGTTATTGATAAATATAATATAACATTATATAATATAATAATATATGAAATAATGTTATAAGGAAGTGCAAATATGTTTACGATTGTCGAAAAGCGCAGACTGAACGATTCAATGACACTTATGGCAGTAGAGGCTCCGTATATTGCCAAAAAGGCAAAAGCGGGACAATTCATAATACTGCGTGTTAATGAATTCGGAGAGAGAATTCCACTTACAATTGCAGATTACGATAGAGAAAAAGGTACAATAACTATTATTTACCAAAAAGTAGGTAAAACAACAATGTTATTGGATGAATTAAATGAGGGAGATGCTATTCTCGATTTTATTGGGCCTTTAGGAAAAGCTACAGAGCTTGAAGGGTATAAAAAAGTCGCCGTAATAGGAGGAGGCGCAGGATGTGCTATAGCATATCCTCAAGCAAAAGCACTTCATTCTATGGGTGCAAAAGTAGATATGATTGCCGGTTTTCGCAATAAAGATATAATTATACTTGAAGACGAAATGAATGCTGCTTCTGATAATTTAATACTTACTACGGATGACGGTTCAAATGGAAACAAGGGATTTGTTACTGATGCACTTCGTGAACAAATTGAAAACGGAGCAGGTTATGATTTGGTTATTGCAATCGGGCCTCTTGTTATGATGCGTGCCGTATGTAATCTTACAAAAGAATATAATATAAAAACAATAGTAAGCATGAACCCGATTATGATTGATGGTACGGGCATGTGTGGCGGATGTAGAGTGACTGTTGGCGGAGAAACCAAATTTGCATGTGTTGACGGCCCTGATTTTGATGGTCATCAAGTTGATTTTGATGAAGCTATAAAAAGGTCTAAAACTTACAACGAATTTGAAAAAGAAGCAACGCGTAAACACAAATGCAACTTAATGGGGGGGATAGACAATGCCTAATATGACACCAAAAAAGACACCAATGCCAGAGCAGGAACCAAATGTTAGAAATAAGAATTTTGAAGAGGTTTCTCTTGGATATACAAAAGAAATGGCTATGCAAGAAGCAAAAAGATGCCTTAATTGTAAACATAAACCTTGTGTAAAGGGTTGTCCTGTAGGAGTCCGTATTCCTGAATTTATTCATTGTGTCGCAGAAGGCGATATGGAAAAAGCATATCAAATTATTAAATCCACAAACTCACTCCCCGCAGTATGCGGTCGTGTATGCCCACAGGAAGTTCAGTGCGAAAGTCAATGTGTCCGCGGAATTAAAGGCGAGCCTGTAGGAATAGGACGTCTGGAACGCTTTGTTGCAGATTGGCATATGAAAAACGGCAAAGCAGAACAATTTGATGTAAAATCTAACGGGCACAAAGTTGCTGTTATCGGCGGCGGTCCTGCAGGTCTTACTTGTGCGGGCGATTTGTCGGCAATGGGTTATTCCGTAACAGTATATGAAGCTCTGCATACAGCCGGCGGCGTATTAATGTACGGGATTCCGGAATTCAGGCTTCCTAAGAAAATAGTTAAAAAGGAAATTGACGCCCTTCAAGAAAAAGGTGTAGAAATCCAAACCGATATGGTTATGGGTAAAGTATTGTCGGTGGACGAGCTTTTTGAAATGGGCTATGAGGCGATATTTATCGGTACAGGTGCCGGTTTACCAAACTTTATGAATATTCCGGGTGAAAGCTTGGTTGGTACTTTTTCGGCAAATGAATTTTTAACAAGAGTTAATTTAATGAAAGCATACCGTGAAGAATATGATACTCCTATTATAGATTTTAAAAACGTTGCTGTAATCGGCGGAGGAAACGTTGCCATGGATGCCGCAAGAACAGCAAAGCGTTTAGGTGCAGAAAATGTCTATATAATTTACAGACGTGCTGAGGAGCAAATGCCTGCACGTAAAGAAGAAATACATCATGCAAAAGAAGAAGGAATTAATTTTAATCTTCTTCGTAACCCTGTAGCCATTCACGGTGATGAAAACGGCAGGGTAAAGTCAATTGAATGCGTAGAGATGGAACTCGGCGAACCGGATGCATCGGGAAGACAAAGGCCTATTCCCAAAAAAGATTCAAATTTTGAGATTAAGGTTGACTGCGTTGTTGTTGCTATCGGTAATTCACCGAACCCATTAATCCGCTCAACCACAGAAGGACTTGAGGCAAACAGACGCGGATGTATAGTTGTAGATGATAAAACTATGGCTACAACTCGCGAAGGTGTTTATGCAGCAGGTGACGCAGTAAGCGGTGCCGCAACTGTTATTTTGGCAATGGGCGGCGGAAAAGAAGCGGCTCGCGCAATTGACGATTATATAAAATCTAAAAATTCCAAGTAATAACATAAAAAAACCGTCGTTTTATACGGCGGTTTTTCTTTATGCCTTTTTTCAAAACTGTTACAAATTCGCTGCAATAAAAGGTAATTATTTAAAGAGATAATCAAATAATCGGATAAGTCATCTTCTTGTCTTTTTTATCATATTATTATTGGGATGCAAAATTTTCAGGAGGGATAATGATGAATGACTTTAGTGGGAAAGATTATAATGAAAAGCAAAAAATCATTGAAAAAAATAATAAGAAGAAAGCACGAATAATGAGCACAAGGCTTTTAACGGTGATTCAGATAACAGTTTGTTCTATTGTTTTAGTGGCCGCAGTATGTATAAGATTTTTTACTACAAATACTTATGCAACAATAAAGAACTGGTATTTTGAAAATGTAAATAATTCAGTAATTGCTGATGAAGACATTGAAAATGTAAAACATTCCGTAGTAGAGCTGTTTTCATCAGGCGCAGATTTGTTTTCCGGTGACAGTGTAAAAGTAAAGTCAGGGACTCCCGCGGAGAATACTCAATCAAAAGCTTCATCATCAGCACAAACTCAGTCAAATATACAGCAGGTTGTGCATTAGTGGTATTAATAAAAGATGACATTTACAATAAAAAACTGCAAAATAACAGTAAGCTTTTTATTTTTGGCTGTACTTGCAATATTTTTACTGTGTAATGATAATAATATTGCACAGTCTGGTATTTGTGCAGCATTTATACATGAATTAGGCCATCTGATTTTTATGTTCAAATTTGGCTTTAATCTGATAGAGATAAAGTTTACTCCTTTTGGAATTGATATAATAAAGTCCTCAAATCTAAATCAAAGTTATTTAAAAGATGCTTTTATTTCACTTTCCGGTTCGGCTGTAAATTTGGCTGTAATACCGGTATTCAGTTTACTTAATTACAACTACTTTTATTATTTTATTTTAGCTAATGCAGCGCTTGGCATTTTTAATCTTCTTCCAATTGAACCGTTGGACGGAGGTCAGGCTCTTTATTCTTTACTGTGTATTCGTTTCAGTTCTGAAAAATCTGCAAAAATTGTTTCTGTTGTCTCGTTTATTGTACTTATTCCAATTGCGGTTTTGGGATTTATTATTCTTTTTAAACTTCCGGGAAATTTTTCACTGCTTATATTATGTGTATATCTCATGTTTCTTCTCATATTCAAAAACGGAAGATATTATTGATTTGCAATATCAAACAAGGGGAAGTATAATAACACATATATGTATTTCGGAGGAATTAAATGATTAACAATAGAATTGAAAAATTGCTTTCTAATGTACAAAAACCCGGACGATATGTAGGCGGGGAAATAAATAGCATAATAAAACAGAAAGATGAAGTTGATGTACGCTTTGCATTTTGTTTCCCTGACATTTACGAAGTTGGAATGTCACATCTTGGAATGAAAATCCTTTACAGCCAGCTTAATCAAGTGCCGTTTATTTGGTGTGAACGTGTATTTGCGCCTTGGGTGGATATGGAAGAACAAATGAGACAAAATGATGTTCCGCTCTACGCGCTTGAAAGCGGAGACAGCATTGCAGATTTTGATATTATAGGATTTACTCTTCAATATGAATTGAGTTTTACCAATATACTTAATATGCTTGATTTAGCAGGTATACCTTTGAAATCAAAAGATCGACATTCTCTTTCTCAACTTGTTGTAGCGGGAGGCCCCTGTACCTGCAATTCTGAACCTTTAGCCGATTTTATTGACTTGTTCTTTATCGGTGAAGGGGAAGAAGTTGATTTAGAGGTAATAGACTTATATAGAAAATATAAAAAAGAAAATCGTTCAAAACAGGAATTTTTAATTGAAGTTTCTAAAATTCAAGGTGTTTATGTTCCGTCATTATATGATGTAACGTATAATGAAGACAACACTATTAAATCGGTTACACCTAAGTGCGGAGCGCCTGCAACTGTAAAAAAACGTATTATGACGAATATTGATAATTCATATTATCCTGAAAAATTTGTAGTTCCTTTAATCGAAATTGTACATGATAGGGCTGTTGCCGAAGTTTTGCGCGGATGTATCCGAGGATGTCGTTTTTGTCAAGCGGGTTTTATTTATCGTCCGTTTAGAGAAAAATCAGTCGATGTTATAGACAGACAATGCCATGCACTGTGTGATAATACCGGCTATGATGAAATATCACTTTCTTCTTTGAGTACGAACGACTATTCAAAAATTGATGAACTTCTTGATAAGCTTTTATTGTGGACTAATAAAGAGAAAACGGGGATATCACTGCCGTCACTGAGGGTAGATAGTTTTTCTACCGAACTTATGAATAAGATAAAATCAGTGCGAAGAAGCGGACTTACATTTGCACCGGAAGCAGGTACACAGCGGTTAAGAGATGTTATTAATAAGAATGTATCCGAAGAAGATCTTTTAAAAACAGTAACAACAGCTTTTAAAGGCGGATGGACAACCATTAAGCTCTATTTTATGATTGGACTTCCTACAGAAACTTTGGAAGATATCGCCGGAATTGCAGAACTCGGACAGAAAGTCGTAGATACATTTTACAATAACCCGGACAAGCCGCGCGGAAAAAGTGTGAAGGTAACCGTAAGTGCATCTTCTTTTGTTCCAAAACCATTTACTCCGTTCCAGTGGGAACCGCAGGATACAATAGAAATGCTTCAGAAAAAGCAAAGACACTTAGTAAGTTCGGTAAAAACCAGGAAAATACAAGCCAATTGGCACGATGCCGATACAAGCTTTTTAGAAGCTGTATTTGCGCGCGGTGACCGTCGATTGTGTGATGTTCTGCTTGAAGCGCATAAAAGTGGATGCAAAATGGACGGCTGGCAAGCTTTTTTTTCACTTCCAAAGTGGATTGAAATATTTAAAAAGTGCAATGTAGATCCTGCATTTTACGCTAACAGAAGAAGAAGTTTCGATGAAATTCTTCCGTGGGATCATATTGATTACGGAATAAAAAAATCTTTTTTGATTAACGAATGTAAAAAAGCCTATGAAAACGTAACTACTCCCAATTGTCGTGAAAAATGTTCCTCATGTGGTGCAGCTTGTTTTAAGGGAGGAATATGCAGTGAAAAACGTTAGAATATGGTTTAGAAAAGTCGGATTAGCGAAATATATCTCCCATCTTGATTTAAATAGATGTATGCTCAGGGCTATTCATAAAGCTAAAATTTCTTTATGGTACACTCAAGGCTATAATCCTCATCCATTTATTACTTTTGCACTTCCCCTGTCCCTCGGAATATGCGGGGAAAGAGAGAGCATGGATTTAAAACTTGAAGATGATGATATAACTAAAGAAGAAATCATTGAAAAATTAAATTCAGCTCTACCACATGATATAAAAGTTTTTGATGTTACCGAACCGGTAATGAAACCGGGTAAAATTGCCTATGCTTCTTTCATTATAAAAATAAATCCTGAAAATAAAAATATTGATGAAATTGTTATTCAAATAGCTGAATTGTTTAAACAGGATTCTATTATTGTTTCAAAACATACAAAAAACGGATATATCGACATGGATATTAAGCCTTATTTAGATAAAACAGTAGTCACCAAAATAAAAGGTAAAATTGTTATAAGTACAATGATTCCCGCAGGAAGTACATTCAATATAAACCCCAATTTATTATGTGACAGTATCAACAAATATTTGAACCTAAATTTATTTACTGAAATAACAAGGATAAACATATATAACGAGTCTCTTGAAGAATTTAAATAAGTCGTAAATT
>ENA-UOOM01002870-UOOM01002870.1-fermentation-metagenome-genome-assembly--contig:-NODE-2870-length-13426-cov-3.551567_pt1 | contig 13426 bp, 15 predicted proteins | sample MGYA00245781_ERZ724031 | MGnify/ENA primary metagenome ERZ724031 (study PRJEB28704, sample SAMN03018317) | fermentation metagenome | biome: anthropogenic terrestrial biome; feature: soil; material... | reverse complement strand
AAAGCCGGGGTAAGGACACAACCATCGGCCATTGGGAGATTGCCGGAATAGTCTCACCTTCTCCCCTGCCCACCTTTCCTAACGGCTTTCCGGACGAGGTTATCAACGATTTCCGTGCCAAAACAGGCAGGGACATACTTTGCAACAAACCCTATTCCGGCACGGAGGTAATAAGGGATTACGGAAAAGAGCATATAGAAACAGGCAAACTTATCGTCTATACCTCTGCGGACAGCGTTTTTCAAATAGCCGCACATGAGGATGTAGTCACCCTCGAGGAGCTTTATGATTACTGCAAAACCGCAAGGAGTATCCTTACGGGTAAATATGCAGTCGGCAGAGTGATAGCGCGCCCTTTTTCAGACAAAGACGGAGTTTTCTACCGTACCGGAGGCAGGCATGATTTTTCGCTTGAGCCATATGGGGAAACGATGCTCGACAGCATATTCAAAGGCGGAAAAGAGGTCATCTCCATAGGGAAGATAAGCGATATCTTTGCCTCGCGCGGTGTAACCGAATCAAACCCCACAAAGGGTAATTCCGAGGGAATTGAACTGCTTAAAGAAATCGCAAATCGTGATTTTGAGGGACTGTGTTTTGCCAATCTGGTGGATTTTGATATGATGTACGGTCACCGTAACGATATAGAAGGATATGCCGCCGCCCTTAACCGGTTCGATGAAAGTTTACCCGATTTTCTTGAAAAGACCAACGAAGAGGATATGATTATAATAACCGCAGACCACGGCTGCGACCCGGGTTTTCCCGGAACCGACCATACAAGGGAATATGTGCCGCTGCTCGTTTACGGAAAAGGCCTGAAAAACGGGGTAAATCTCGGAACACGCCGCAGCTTTGCCGATATTGCGTCTGCAATCACCGAGGCTCTCGGTGTTCAAGGAATAAAAACGGGAGAGAGTTTTTATAACGAGTTGACGGTATAGACAATAAAACGGAGGGAAACTTATAATGATGAGAATGTATGACATTATCCAGAAAAAGCAGAGAGGGATTGCTCTGTCGGAGAATGAAATCAGCTTTTTTATCAAGGGAGTCAGCGACGGTTCAATCCCCGACTACCAGATCTCCGCACTGCTTATGGCTATTTATTTCCGTGGAATGACCGATGAAGAAACCATTACACTTACCGAATGTATGGCAAACAGCGGTGACAGAGCAGACCTTTCCTCAATAAAAGGAAAGAAAGTCGACAAGCACAGCACGGGCGGTGTCGGGGATAAGACCTCTCTTATCATCGCACCGATGGTAGCCGCCGCCGATATGGGTGTTTCGATAGCGAAAATGTCGGGACGCGGTCTTGGTCATACCGGCGGAACAATTGACAAGCTCGAATCCATTCCGGGTGTGAACACAAATCAGAGCTGTGATGATTTTACAAGAATCGTAAACGAAACGGGGCTTTGTATTATCGGTCAGAGCGGCAGTTTCGCCGCTGCTGATAAAAAGCTCTATGCGCTGCGTGATGTCACCGCTACTGTAAACTGCCTGCCGCTCATAGCGTCGAGTGTTATGAGCAAAAAGCTTGCGGCTGGCAGTGACTGCATCGTAATAGATGTAAAATGCGGTAGCGGAGCTTTTGTAAAGACGTTTGAGGAAGCGGCTGAGCTTGCGCAGCTTATGGTAAAAATAGGCGTCGGTGCAGGTAAAAAGACTATCGCACTTATAACAAATATGGATGTCCCTTTGGGGAGAAGCATAGGCAACAGTCTTGAGGTTATGGAGGCTGCCGATGTTCTCAGCGGAGACGGCGATGAGGATCTGACGGAATTATGTATTATACTTGCTGCAAATATGCTGTATGTTGCAAATGCCGCTCCTTACGATGAATGCATCAAGGCTGTGACAAAAACGCTGAATGACGGAAGTGCAAAGAGAAAACTTGCAGAGCTTGTCTCATCCCTCGGCGGCAACAGCGATTATATTTACAATCCTTCCCTGTTTGGTGAAAGCAAAGTTTCGGCATTCTTAGCGGCGGAACGGAGCGGTTATATTTATAGAATCAACGCTGAATCGGTCGGTAAGGCTGCTATGATTCTCGGTGCGGGACGCAGTAAAAAAGAGGATTCCATCGATCATAACGCAGGTATAATTTTTCACCATAAGGTCGGGGATTATGTCAAGGAGGGCGAAGTCCTCGCCACTCTTTACACAAGTAAAATAGACATGGCGCAGAACGGCATTGAACTGCTGTTCAGAGCGATAAAAATAAAGGACAGTCCGCCCAAAAACAAAAAATTGATATACAGGACAATCGGAGGCAGAGTTTGAAAACAGACATTGAAATCGCAAACCAGGCAAAGATGATGCCGATTACGGAAATTGCTTCAAAACTCTCAATTACGGACGATGAGTTGGAGCCATACGGAAAGTACAAAGCAAAAATAAGCAGCGGGCTGATTAAACGCCTTTCTTCGAAAAAAAACGGGAAGCTGATCCTTGTTACCGCAATAAGCCCTACTCCTGCGGGAGAGGGAAAAACCACTACGACCATCGGACTCGGACAAGCAATGGAAAGGATCGGGAAAAGAGCTGTTATCGCTCTGCGTGAGCCGTCACTCGGTCCCGTTTTCGGCGTAAAGGGCGGAGCAGCGGGAGGCGGATACTCGCAGGTTCTCCCTATGGATGATATAAATCTGCATTTTACAGGTGATTTTCACGCGATAACGAGTGCTAACAATCTTCTCGCCGCCATGATAGACAACCACCTCCAGCAGGGAAACACGCTACGCATAAATCCAAAACGCATCATATTTACACGCTGCCTTGATATGAATGACCGCGCGCTGCGTTCCGCAGTGATCGGTTTGGGCGGCAAGGCGGACGGTGTTGCCCGTGAGGAGCATTTTATGATTACCGTCGCAACCGAAATAATGGCGATACTGTGTTTATGCACCTCCCTGAACGACCTTAAAGAAAAGCTCGGCAATATTCTAATCGCATATAATTATGATGAAAAACCTATATATTGTCGTGACCTCAATGCACAGGGCGCGATGTGCGTTCTGCTTAAGGATGCGATAAAACCCAATCTGGTTCAGACCACAGAGAACACTCCCTGTATTATTCACGGCGGCCCTTTTGCGAATATCGCCCACGGTTGCAATTCGGTAATCGCGACAAAAACGGGTATGAAGCTTGCGGATTACTGTATCACAGAGGCAGGGTTCGGAGCAGATCTCGGTGCAGAAAAGTTTATTAACATAAAATGCCGCAAGGCGTCTGTTTCCCCCTCTGCTATCGTTCTCGTAGCGACTGTACGCGCACTCAAGTATAACGGCGGCGTTTTGAAGGAGAATCTGAAGACAGAGAATATAAAAGCGCTCGAAGCAGGCAGCTCCAACCTCAAAGCGCATATCGAGAATCTTTTAGGTTTTGGTATCCCTCTCGTCGTGGCGATAAATCATTTTTATACCGACACCGAACGGGAAATTGAGTGGATAAAGGATTTTTGTGCCGGAATGGGCGTAAAAGCCGTGGTGTCAAAAGCTTTTGAATCAGGCGGAAGCGGTTCTACGGAACTTGCCGAGGAGGTTTGCAGAGCATGCGAAACAGATTCGACGCTGAAGTTTACTTATCCCGATGAGTACACGCTAAAGCAGAAGATTGAAACGCTCGCTACTAAAATTTATCGTGCCGATGGCGTGGATTATACGCCTGCAGCTCTTTCCTCTCTCGCGGAGATCGAAGCTATGGGTTACGGCAGTCTTCCGGTTTGCGTAGCAAAAACGCAGTATTCTATCTCCGATAATCCGCTTTTGCTGGGATGCCCGTCGGGTTATCGACTTACCGTGCGTGAGGTGAAAGTTTCCTCGGGTGCAGGTTTTGTCGTGGTTCTTGCCGGGACGATTATGACAATGCCCGGCCTTCCGAAAAAACCGGCAGCTGAGAGCATCGATATCGATAATGACGGCGTTATAAGCGGTTTGTTCTGATTTTTTACGGAAGAAAGGAACAGTATTAAATTTGGATGAATTTTTATCAAAAAGTCTCTGCGACACCGATAATATAGCCGCAGAGGTGGCGAAAAAAATGAAAAAGGGCTGTTTCCTCGCACTTTACGGAGAGATGGGCGCAGGCAAAACAGCCTTTGTAAGAGGAATTGTGAAATCGCTGATACCCGAATGCCTCCCTCTCGTACACTCCCCTACTTTCGCCATTGTAAACGAGTATGCAGGGAGCACGCTTACTATTTACCACTTTGATTTATACCGGATAAAAAACGAGGATGATCTGTATTCAACGGGTTTTTATGATTATCCGTCTGATGATTGTATAATAATTACCGAGTGGAGCGAGCTTTTTGAGGGAGCGATTCCCGATGAAGCCGTAAGAATAAAGATTGAACGCTTATCAGACGAGGAAAGAAGAATAGTAATATGCTGATATTGGGAATAGATACAACCGCAGTAACCGCCTCCGCCGCCATTGCCGAGATCGATAAAACAGTTAAAACATACAGCTTGTTTACTGTCAAGAACCGACTTACGCACAGTGAAATTCTAATGCCGATGATAAATCAGGCTTTCGAGCTTTACGGAGCAAAACCGTCAGAACTCTCATTAATCGCTGTCAGTGCGGGACCGGGCTCATTCACGGGCGTTCGTATCTGAGTTTCAACTGTCAAGGGGTTGGCGATGGGCATCGGAAAACAGATTCCCTGTGCGGCGGTATCCACGATTGAAGCCCTTGCACAGAATCTTTCGGGGCGGGACGGGGTTATTTGTCCCGTGATGGACGCACGCCGTAACCAGTTTTACAACGCTCTGTTCCAAGACGAAAAAAGGTTGTGTGACGACAGGCTTATCTCCGCCGGGGAGCTATCAGAGCAACTTACCCGATATGACAAAGCCGTTACATTATGCGGAGACGGAGCGGATTTGTTTTATTCTCTTTGCAAGGACAGCAGCAATATGATAGTTGCTTCTCCTTCATCAAAGGATCAGAACGCACTATCGGTCGCACTTTGCGGTTACAGAGCGCTTTTGGAGAACAGAACATTCACACCGAAGGAGTTAAAGCCGATATATCTGCGTGCCTCCCAGGCAGAGCGTGAGCGGAATGGGCTTGAATAAAAACCTTTGCTGATGCATCTCATTAATTTTCTTATTAATTCTATATCATACGGAGCTATTCCGGCGAAAAGGTATCCGTAAAAAATTCATATCGCCGGAGAAAGTGTATGGTTATGATTGCTCTTGGAAGCGACCACGGAGGCTTTGAGATTAAGGAAGCAATAAAGACATATCTTTCGGATAAAGGTATACCCTTTATCGATTTCGGTACGGACAGCCTCGAATCGGTGGATTACCCTGTGTATGCACGGAAGGTATGCGATTCTATCACACGCGGGGAGAGCGAGTTGGGTATTCTCTGCTGCGGGACCGGTATAGGAATGTCCATGGCGGCAAATAAGCATAAAGGTATACGTGCCGCCGTTCTGAACGAAGAATTTTCTGCGGAAGCGACACGCCGGCACAACAACGCCAACATTTTATGCCTGGGCGGCAGAATTATTGATGGAAAAAAAGCTGTAAAACTTACCGAAATCTTTATAAACACCCCCTTTGACGGCGGCAGACATACGAAAAGAATCGGAATGTTTGAGTAAAAGGTGCTTTTTTTGCAAATTGCTATTGACAACACGCTTTATTACTGCTAAAATAGCTTTACCTCTGGATTCGGGGTATTTTTTGTTGTGCTTATTCGGGTTCGATTTCCTCCCGATAAGAGCAGCCGGATATAATCAGAGGGAGGTAACATAATTGGAGGTGCCGATAAAGAATGAGAGTTAAAATCACAATGGTTTGCAACGAATGCAAGCAGAGAAATTATGATTCCATGAAAAACAAAAAGAACGATCCCGACAGGCTTGAGATGAACAAGTACTGCAAGTTCTGCCGTAAGCACACTCTCCACAAAGAGAGCAAGTGAGGGGGAAGAAGATGTTTTCAAACAAATTAAAGACCCTGTTTCTTGCAGTGCTGGTTATTCTGCTCGCTTGTTCACTTACACTGTTCGCATATGCCGAAGAATCGAACGACATTTCGGACATATCCGTTGCGGATGATGTTTCGGGGAACACAAGCGATACAGATGAGAGCATTACCGATGAATCGGGAGAAGCAAGCGACACTGAGAGTTCGGCAAGCGACGGGAGCAGCGAACAGGCGCAGAGCATTACCGAAAACAGCAGCGAGGCTGAGGGGGCCGGAAGCTCCTGGACCGGTTGGATTATCGCCGGAGCCATATTGATTATAATCGGTACGGCAATATTCGTTTCCATAAAGAAAAAAAATGCTTTCGGACAGCGGCTTGTTAAGTTTTTCAAAGATTACAAAAGCGAAATAAAGAAGATAGTTTGGCTTTCCAGAAAGGAAACCTTTAGGCAGACGGGAATAGTTCTTATTATTATCGTTGTCGCCTGTGTTTTCCTCGGCTTGCTTGACTACGCCTTTACCTCGCTTATTCAGTTGATTTAAGGTAGGATGATATGGGATTACCGCAGGAAAGCACTCCGCTCTGGTATGTTGTACACACATACTCGGGTTATGAGAACAAGGTTAAGTCAAATATTGAGAAGATAGTTGAGAACCGCAATCTTGAGCATCTTATTTTAGCAGTTAAAGTTCCTGTCGAAAAGGTCATCGAGATCAACGGCAAGGAAGAAAAGGAAATCGAAAGAAAGCTTTTCCCCAGCTATGTGCTCATTAAAATGGTAATGAACGACGAGAGCTGGCATATTATCAGAAACACATCAGGTGTCACCGGCTTTGTCGGTCCCGGTTCCAAACCTGTTCCGTTAAGCGATCATGAGGTTGAAGCTCTCGGAGTTGAGGTTAAAATCATTGAGATCAACTATGAAGTAGGTGACAGCGTCAGGATTTGTGACGGTCCCCTTTCCGGCTTTATCGGCTTGGTCGAGGAGATTTCACCCGATAAAAAGACCATTGTCGTTTCGGCGTCTATGTTCGGCAGAGAGACAAAGGTTGAACTTGGTTCGATGCAGGTCAAGCCGCTTGATTAACGCAAAAAAGTACAGATTATTATAGTATCGATAACACAAAGGCTCATTTTGCCGATGAGCTTGTTGTAATGTGGGAGGGAGCAAAGCTCCCGAATTTGTTACCACTATGGAGGTGTATTTAAAATGGCAAAAAAGGTATTAGGTTATATCAAACTCCAACTGCCGGCAGGCAAGGCTACTCCTCAGCCCCCGGTAGGACCGGCACTCGGTCAGTACGGTGTCGCTATACCGATGTTCACAAAGGATTTTAACGAACGCACAAAAAATGACATCGGACTCATTATTCCTGTTGTTATCACAGTATATGCGGACCGTAGCTTCACATTTATCACAAAGACTCCCCCTGCAGCCGTTCTTATCAAGAAGGCATGCAATATCGAAAGCGGCTCCGCCGTTCCGAACAACACAAAGGTTGCTCAGATTACAAAGGAGCAGATAAGAAAAATTGCCGAGCTGAAGATGCCCGACCTCAATGCGGCTTCTGTCGAATCTGCAATGAGAATGATAGCCGGTACTGCCCGCAGCATGGGCGTTACCGTCATAGATTAAGGGGGCGTTCAAAATGAAGAGAGGCAAGAATTACAAAACAGCGATACAGAGCGTCGAGAGGACAAAACTCTATGAAAGCGGTGACGCACTCGCTATTGCTTGCGAGATTTCAAAAGCAAAATTCGATGAGACTGTTGAAGTTCATTTTCGTTTGGGCGTTGACTCCCGCCACGCAGACCAGCAGGTCAGAGGAGCCGTTGTTCTACCTAACGGAACCGGCAAAACTGTGAGAACTCTCGTTTTCGCAAAGGGAGACAAGGCGAAAGCTGCAGAGGAAGCAGGCTCCGATTATGTCGGCGCAGAGGATTATGTCGCAAAGATTCAACAGGAGAACTGGTTTGAGTTCGACGTTATCATAGCCACCCCCGATATGATGGGTGTTATAGGCCGTCTCGGCAAGCTGCTCGGTCCTAAGGGCCTTATGCCCAACCCCAAAGCGGGAACTGTTACCAACGATGTCGCAAAGGCTGTTCAGGAAGCCAAAGCGGGTAAAATCGAGTACAGGCTTGACAAGGCTAACATTATCCATTGTCCGATAGGCAAGGTTTCTTTCGGCAGGGATAAGCTACAGGAAAACTTTGACACTTTGTTTCGTGCCATTATAAAAGCAAGGCCGGCTGCAGCTAAGGGTCAGTATATAAAATCCTGTGTTATCGCTTCCACTATGGGCCCCGGTATAAAGGTAAACCCGAACAGGGCAACGGATTAAAATAATCAAAATTTAATTATTGACAAGGGATATATTATATGATATACTCTTTGTCGGTCAAAAAATTTCCCAAAGACAGTAGGCACGATAGTTTAATGGTTTTTACCGCCTGCCGAGGAGAAAATAAAAGCAGAAAATACTGACTGTATGATCTTTTTTATGCTCCCCTCGCGCAAGCGGCGGAGCATTTTTCTTTTAATTTACGGAGGTGAAGAAATTGCCAAGTGCAAAAGTTTTAGAGCAGAAACAGCAGATAGTCAAGGAACTTGCCGACAAAATGAAATCAGCAAAGAGCGGAGTTCTTGTGGACTTTAAGGGTATATCCGTAGCGGACGACACCAAGCTCAGAAGTGATTTGCGCAAAGCCGGCGTTGAGTATGCGGTTGTTAAAAACACTCTTACCTCAAAGGCTTGCGATATTATCGGTTTTGAAAAGCTCAATGAGGTTTTAAGCGGAATGACCGCTTTAGCCATAAGCAATAACGATGAGGTTTCGGCAGCGAAGATATTGAATACATTCGCAGAAAAGAACGAAAATTTCGTCATAAAAGCGGGCTTTGTCGACGGAGGTGTAATCGACGCCGCCGGTGTAAAAGCTCTTGCGGCTATTCCCGCTAAAGAGGTTCTCATCGGTAAGATTATGGGCTCGCTGCAATCGTCGTTATACGGATTCGCTTATGCTATCCAAGCGATTATCGACAAGCAGAGCGAGGGCCAAGCAGAAGCTGCAGAGGCATAAAAAAGCATTATTTTTCAGTTACAAACAAAATAAGCTCGTCTTAAAAAACAGCAGGACTGTCTTTAGCGGGCATAACAAATTTGGAGGTATATTATAATGGCTAATGAAAAAACACAACAGATTTTAGACCTTGTCAAGGGACTTACAATACTTGAGCTTGCTGATCTTGTAAAGGCTCTTGAGGAGGAGTTCGGCGTTTCTGCAGCTCCCGTTGCCGTAGCATCAGCTCCCGGTGCAGCAGCAGAAGCAGTAGTAGAGGAGAAGACCGAATTCGACGTTGAGCTTACAGGTTATGATGATGCAACCAAGCTCAAAGTTATCAAAGAAGTAAAGGATATCACCGGTTTATCGCTCGGTGAATCTAAAGAGCTTGTCGTATCCGCTCCCAAGATGGTTAAGACCGGCGTTCCGAAGGATGAAGCTGAGAAGATTAAGGACCAGCTCGAAGCTGTCGGCGCAAAGGTTACAGTCAAGTAATTTTTCCACAGATAAAAACAGGTTGCATATCCTTGCGGTATGCAGCCTTTGTTTTATAATTTACATTTTTTGCATTGAATTAATATGCCTACAGGAATAATATAACAATAAGATTAAACAATCTTTCGGAGCTGAAAATGAAAAAAATATGCTTATTTCTCTCATTATTGGTACTGCTTTTGCCCTTTACGCATGCTTGCGAAAATAAAGCGGACGAGAGTGGTACCGAAATGCTAAATCTGACTTCCGGTTTTGATGAATTCTATAAAGCAAGACATCTCGTCTGTTGGCAGGATGTAGCCGCAGTATACTCAGCAAAGCTGAAAATAAGCGATTATGAATACACTTACTCGCTCGAAAAAACAGAAACGCTTACTGACAGAGCGGGTTATGTTATTTCCGTGTCGCTGATTGCCCGTCAGGGGAATGATGTTTCTGCGTATGACACGGATAATTATATCGATGAGATAAAAACGGCACTCGATAACGGGTATGCCGCGCTTACCGTAAAAGAGATGGCACTATGTTTTTTTGCGTTGACGGCTGCCGAGACCGATTTTGACAATGAAAAAGCCGCAAAGCATCTCGAAACGCTGCAGGAGGAAAACGGAGGCTTCCCCGTCTCGGCGGATTATGCGAATCCCGATGCGGAAAGCAGCGCGTATGCTCTTAACGTAATAATGCTCTCAAGAAGGTATATTTCAGATAATTGTTATAACGGCGTACTCAGATACCTTGGCAATAAAATTAACGATGACAACACATTATCGGATATTGATAACAAAAAAAGCGCTTTTACCACAGCTTTGACGCTTAATTCGCTTATTTCCGCAAGCATCCCGCTTGACGGTGAGATTTCGACCTCGCTTACAACTGCAATCAATTCGGGATTTAAAGTTGAGGAGAACCCGTCGCTTACAGGATATAAGAGATATAAGGACGACACCGCAATAGACAGAACCGTTACAGGCGAGGTGATGCTCTGCTTTGCTGCGACCTCATACGGAAACCTCTGGATAAATTTTATCACGCAGGATAATTCGGATATATAAAAAAACGGTAAGCATTAAAAGATGCTTACCGGAATTTTTTATGCCTTGCCGTTGCAGCCGAGAACGTTTATGAGCTTATTCTTAACAAGCGCTTTGATGTTTGCTCTTGCCGGCTTCAAATACTGACGGGGGTCGAAATGGTCGGGATGCTCATTGAAATACTGACGGATTGAAGCGGTCATGGCGAGTCTTAAATCGGAATCGATGTTTATCTTGCAGACTGCGGATTTTGCGGCCTGGCGGAGCATTGATTCCGGAATGCCGATAGCATCGGGCATCTTTCCGCCGTTTGCGTTGATAATCTCAACAAACTCGGGAATAACAGACGAGGCTCCGTGCAGAACTATCGGGAATCCGGGAAGCTGCTTTTCGACTTTTTCAAGTATATCGAATCTCAACTGCGGCTTCTGGCCGGGCTTGAATTTATATGCACCGTGACTTGTTCCTATTGCGATAGCAAGCGAATCCACACCGGTTTTTTCAACAAACTCGACTACCTGTGCGGGATCTGTGTACGAAGAGTCTGCTTCGCTTACGTTTACCGCATCCTCAACTCCGGCGAGTCTGCCCAGCTCACCCTCAACTACGACGCCGTGTGCGTGCGCATATTCGACAACCTGCTTTGTAAGTTTAATATTATCCTCAAAGGAATGGTGCGAACCGTCTATCATAACCGAGGTAAATCCACCGTCTATGCATGATTTACATAGCTCAAAGGTATCGCCGTGGTCAAGATGAACACAGATGGGAAGATTTGTATCCTCTATTGCTGCTTCGATTAGTTTCATAAGATATACATGCTTTGCATAATTCCTCGCACCGGAAGAAACCTGCAGGATAAGAGGTGCGTTCTCCTCCTTAGCTGCCTCTGTTATACCCTGGATAATCTCCATATTGTTGACATTGAAAGCTCCGATGGCATATCCGCCCTCATAGGCCTTTTTGAACATTTCTTTTGATGTTACAAGTGGCATAAAATTTATCTCCTTTAGTTTATTTCACTAAATTATTTTAGCAGTTTTTGTTAAAGAAGTCAATAGTAAACCGACTAACATACGGGTAATTTTGAAAAAAACAATTGATTTTTGTCGTAGTATATGATAAAATAATTTTTTGATGGGAATTATTTCTCATATAGGGTAACATCGGAACATAACACCGCTTCCGAACAATAAAAAATCTGACGAAAGGGAAATTTATCCGCTGTGTTTTCCGGATAAATCGGGTAAGTAAAAATGAGTACATTAAAAGGCGCTGCTATAATAGGACAATCGGGGGGGCCTACTTCCGTTATCAACTCCAGTGCTTACGGCTGTATCAAAACAGCTCTTGAAAACGAAAATATTACAACGGTATACGGTGCTCTCAACGGAATCAAAGGAGTTCTTAACGACAACCTCATCGATATGGGAAAAGAAGATCCCGAGGAGCTTGCGCTTATGAAGCAGACACCCTCATCTGCGCTCGGATCCTGCCGCTACAAAATCAAGGATCCGGAAGTTGACGATACCGATTACAAGCGTATTCTTGAGATTTTTAAAAAATACGATGTCCGCTACTTCTTCTACAACGGCGGAAACGACTCGATGGATACATGCAATAAAATTTCCAAATTCATGCTTAAAAACGGTTATGAGTGTCGTGTAATGGGAATTCCCAAGACTATTGACAACGACCTCGAAGGATCCCTCCATTGCCCAGGATACGGCTCTGCCGCAAAATATATAGCGACTTCCATGATGGAGATCTACCGTGACGCAAGGGTTTACGACACGGGAATGATAACTATTGTCGAAATTATGGGAAGAAACGCGGGCTGGCTAACCGCAGCAGCATCCCTCGCTTCATATAAGGGCAACGGACCGGATCTCATTTTTCTGCCGGAGGTTCCCTTTGATATAGACAGTTTCATGGCGAAAGTAAAGGCTATTTATGAAAAGAACAGCAAATGTATCGTAGCTGTTTCGGAGGGTATAAGGGACAAGGACGGCAAATACATCTCCGAGTACGGTGCGGATCTTGCCAAGACAAAGGACTCCTTCGGTCATGCACAGCTCGGCGGTTTAGCTTCATTTCTTGCAAACTATGTCAAGGAAAAAACCGGCGCAAAGGTCAGAGGAATCGAACTAAGCCTTCTGCAGAGATGCGCAGCTCACTGCGCTTCCAAAAACGATGTGGAAGAATCCTTCACTTCGGGTAAAGCAGCCGTGGAAAACGCGGTAGCGGGTATCACCGACAAGATGGTCGGATTCGAGAGAAGCTATGTTAACGGCAAGTATGTCTGTAATATAAAGTTGTTTGACCTTACAGTAGTTGCAAATACCGAAAAGAGGATTCCGCTCGACTGGCTGAATGAAACAAAGGACGGTATGAACGAGAAGTTTATCGAATATGCGCTTCCGCTGATACAGGGTGAGCCTGACATTATCAAGGAAGACGGACTTCCCAAGTTCGTACAGCTTAAAAAGATTAAATAATATTCAAAAAGGTAAAATCAACAAGGCACGGATAATAGTCAATCCGTGCCTCTTTTTTATAATGATACAATTCTAAAACTGGTTTTTTACAAATCAATGCTATCGTGTCTGCGGAAACCCTCTCCGAAAACCTGATTGGCACTCGTCACTATCATAAAAGCGTTTTCATCGTGCTGCAAAACGATCCCGCGTGCCCGTGGGAGAAGTTGTTTGCGCATTGCGCACAGCATAACTTTTTTATTCTTGCTCGTATATGCTCCCCTGCCCTGCAGATAAGTTACACCGACATCAAGTTCCTTCATAAACCTTTCCGCTATATCGTTCTCATTATCACTTATGATGTATAAAAGCCTCGCTCCGTCGGTTCCGTATAATACC
>ENA-UOOM01002869-UOOM01002869.1-fermentation-metagenome-genome-assembly--contig:-NODE-2869-length-13428-cov-5.003066_pt1 | contig 13428 bp, 11 predicted proteins | sample MGYA00245781_ERZ724031 | MGnify/ENA primary metagenome ERZ724031 (study PRJEB28704, sample SAMN03018317) | fermentation metagenome | biome: anthropogenic terrestrial biome; feature: soil; material... | reverse complement strand
AAAAGGCCCGGGGGTTTATTTGTTGTCAACAACAAAAAGCCCTCATCCCATAAGGGACGAGAGCTCTACTCGCGGTTCCACCCTTGTTGGCTAAATAATGCCCAACTCGAACGGTTGATAACGGTTCCTACCGAAATGCTCCAAGGTTGGTGTTCAATCAATTCTATCTGAGAAAGCTTTCAGCCTGTGACTTTCCCTCTCTGGTGACAGCGCTTTGATATACTCGTCCTCTTCAACACATTTTCGCTGATTAAGTTAAAATTATTATAATCCAACTTCATTGATGATGTCAAGGGATGTTAAAATAAAAATCGTGCTCCCTGAGCGACTATAAAGCATACTACAATGCCGGTCACTGTCGGAACCAGAAATGATATCCAAGTCCATTTCCAGCTTTTAGTTTCCTTATGAATAGTCCATAATGTGGTAGCACAAGGCCAATGATTCAATGAAAACAACATCATACATACAGCAGTTAGCCAGGTCCAGCCATTGCTTACAAACAACTGTTTCATTTCCGACAAACTGCTCAACTCCAGCATAGAACCTGTTGACATATAACTCATGATTAATATGGGAATAACTATCTCGTTTGCAGGCAGACCTAATATAAAAGCCATCAAAATGTATCCATCCAGACCAATTAAATGTGCAAAGGGATCCAGAAACTGAGCACAATGAGTCAACATGCTGGCATCCGCTACTGTGATGTTTGCCATAAGCCATATAACTAGACCGGCTGGAGCTGCGACTGCAACTGCTCTACCTAATACAAATAAGGTTCTATCAAAGATAGAGCGTACAATAATCCTTCCTATTTGAGGCCTCCTATAAGGTGGCAGCTCCAAGGTAAATGATGAAGGCAGGCCCTTTAGGATGGTTTTAGATAATAATTTAGATATAAATAAAGTCAGTATTACTCCAAGGACAATAACAGCTGATACGGAAAATGTAGCGGCAACAGAACTGAAAGCTCCTGCTGCACCTGCAATAAATATACTTGCCAGGGCAATCAATGTTGGGAATCGACCATTACAAGGAACAAAGTTATTGGAGATTGTAGCAATTAATCGCTCTCTAGGGGAATCAATTATCCTGCAGGCAATTACTCCAGCAGCGTTGCATCCAAAACCCATACACATCGTTAGAGCCTGTTTTCCATGAGCACAAGCCTTCTTGAAAAAATGGTCAAGATTGAATGCAATACGAGGCAGATATCCTAAGTCCTCTAATAACGTGAACAACGGAAAGAATATGGCCATCGGTGGAAGCATTACTGAAATAACCCAAGCTAAAGTGCGAAACATGCCCAGCACAAGTATATCGTGAATCCACATTGGCGTTAAAAGCCAAACAAAAAAAACAGTTAACTGATCTTCAATCCAGAATAAGCCTTTTGCTAAAATTGCAGACGGGAAATTAGCCCCTTCAATTGTAAGCCAGAAAACCAGACCTAGAAGGGCAATCATAATAGGAATGCCTAATGTTTTTGATGTCAGAACTCGATCTATCTTTCTATCCAATTGATTGGATTTATTATCTAAGGAAACTATCTCACTACTAATGTCCTCAGCGGTTTTTACTATATTGGAAACAATTCTATCACGCAAATCCTCAAGATAAATTTTATCTTCTTCAAGCTCTATATGGGCATTTTCTAATTTACTTAGCAAGGTTTTATCATCAGAAATTTTAATATTCAGGAATTCGTCCATGGAAACAAGCAGAGGTTTATCTCCATCAATAAGACGAAGTGCTATCCATTTGCTGTTAAGTTGGTCACCAACTAAGTCTTGAATATAAGGTTCTACCTCTTCAATGGCATTCATTAAAATTTCATCGTAGTTTACTTGCATTGGAGTCGGATTAATTTTTCCACCAGCTACTTTCTCAACCATATCCTTTAGCTCATTCAAGCCTTTTCCGCTTCTAGCCGTGGTTCCTACCACAGGCACACCCAATAAATCAGACAGCTTTATAAGGTCTATTTTAATCTTTTTTCTATTAGCTTCATCCATCAGGTTGACACATACAACCACCTTATTAGTAATTTCCATTATCTGAAGAACCAGGTTCAGGTTTCTTTCCAAACATGTTGCATCTGTTACCACTACTGTAGCATGGGGCTTACCAAAACAGATAAAATCTCTGGCAACTTGTTCCTCCACTGAATTAGCTAGTAAGGAATAGGTTCCCGGGAGGTCCACCAAGACATATCCTTTATTTCCATGTGAAAACTTTCCCTGGGCATTACTTACCGTCTTTCCAGGCCAATTACCAGTATGTTGATTAAGACCTGTAAGGCTGTTAAACACTGTACTTTTTCCTGTATTTGGGTTACCGGCAAGAGCAACTACTATATCATCAGGCGAAACAAGCTCCACCTCAAACATTTCTTTTAATGCTCCGGTTCCAGTAGATTGAACTGTTAAACCCATTTGTCTCCCCCTAATTCAGCTGAGCTTTCTCAACCAGTATTTTTGAAGCCTCCTCAGAACGTAGTGCTATCACTGCTCCTCTGATTTCATATGCAATAGGGTCGCCGGCAGGGCTCTTCATTAATGGTTTTATAATGGTATCGTGAATTAAACCAAGATCCAGCATTCGTCTACGGGCAACTCCCTCTGTAATGAGCTCTTTAACCCTGCCAATGCTGCCAAGGGATAATTTCTCCAATGAAATTAAACCATTATCCATAAAATACCTTCTTTCTTAATTTTTATAGATAACAAATCAAATTGGTTGTGGGAAACTTTTTTTGCTGTACCTAATGTTAAGATATGATCCATTGCATATACTTGTTACATGTGAAGGGAAAAAGGAGGCAGTAAGTTATGAAAATGAATAGAGAATTTCATACAGTCAGGGGATATCAAATGCTAAACAGTGAAAGCAAGGTATTAACCTCCAGCATGGAAGATTATCTGGAAATGATATATAGAATTTGTCTGGAAAATGGGTATGCACGTATTAATCAACTGGCAGATAAGTTGAACGTTCGTCCTTCATCGACAACTAAAGTCGTTCAGAAGTTATATGAGCTTGGTTTGGTAGATTATCAGAGATATGGCATTATCCAGCTTATGGAGAATGGTAAATCCATAGGAGAATTTCTTTTGGAAAGACATGAAATCATAGAAGAGTTTTTAGGAAATATCGGAGTTAAGGAAACTCTCCTTAAGGATACAGAGCTTATAGAGCATGATGTTAGTCTCAGTGCATTAGAAGCTATTACTTCTTTAAATAAGTTCCTAACAGTTAACCCGCAAATAAAAAAGCAGTATGATGCTTTCAGGCTAAATCCTCCCGACTTATAGGGCTTTTATAATTCCTCGTACTAGGAAGTCGTTGACGATACTGGGTCAACAAAATGTGGGGATTCATTAACCAAGTTGTTAATCCACTTACGAGAACGGAAACGATACAAGCCTAAAATGAACTTGAATATCTCCTCCATGCCTACAAAAAAATATACCAAAAAAACAGGAAGGTGAAGCAACAGCCCCCTACCAAAGTCAACAGAGTGCGGTAAAATTTTTTGTCTTGAAATAAATAGTCCAGCATGAGAAACCTCCGGTCACCTCCTGCCTCCACTATCAATCAATTCTCTTATTTCATCAACAATTTGCTCTACTGTTTTACCTTCTGTATTCACCACATAATCGCCGGGATACAAGGGCAAATGAAGCCAATGAAAGGAAACCTCATTTTCGTCACCACGATTTTTATGACGTTCTGCTAAAGTCTCCTCCGAGCAGGTCAGTGTAAATCCGATTATATCAAAATCCCTCGCCGTAATATCCTCCAATATCGGCTTTCTGATCGATTCATACATAACTACAACAGAAGAAAATATCACATAATCAAAATCAGAATTCAGATAATTCGATAAAACAAAGGATACACTTTTGTCACCGTTACGCAGTCGTGGATCGCTTAAGGAAAACGGATTTATGCACCAACACCAATCTCCATCGAGATATGCACTGTTTTCATATGATTGAAACAACTTGTCAGCCACGGTGGTTTTACCGACACAGGGAGACCCGCTTATTATAATCAGTTTTTGATTTACCATTCTTATCCTCCTATTCAAACAGACACCATATCACGTCGAATTTGTCGGTCAAAACACATTGATGCGGGCTGTAGTCGCAAGCTTCCGGAGGATAATTTTATAAAAGTATATTTTTATCCCGTTCATCTCCATATCGAATTATCAGATTTTTGCAGTCTTCTTCTTTGATCCCCACAAGATAGTTGAAAATCCTATCATTCAGCCAGGCATGACTAGCAATGAACTCCCTTGTCTGCATATACTTGTCTTCAAAGCCGATCACGATGTTTCTTATATCCGCCATCACAATGGTCCCTATACACATAAGGCAAGGTTCCAAAGTGGTGTAAACAATACACTCAGGTCCAAATTTTCGTAGGTATTGGGCGTTCTCTAATATCAGATAATTCTCAGCATGGTGGACTTTGCTGTTTCGTGTATTCAATGTGTTAGACATTCTTCCGATGATCCTATGGTCGTGAACCAATACAGCGCCAATCGGCTTATCACCTCGGTCCCCTGCTATTATTGCTTCTTCGATGGCTACCTGCATATATTTTTCATGATCATACTTACTAATATTTCTTAACCCAACTCGCATATTCAATTTTTCACCCCATTTTTGTATTTCACATAACGTTTTGAGCCATCGAAGCTCCCTATAAGCAAACCCTAATATTTTACAGCACCTGAATCAAAAGCCCCTGCAGCAAGCCTATAACTCCCCCTATAACGCCTCCCAGATATTCGATGTATTTTAACTCCCTGCTGGTAATCTCCAAGGTCAATCGTTCCACTTCCTCTAGTTCCAGGTCCTTTATACGTTCCTCAACCAAATTGCTTATATCAATCTTATGGACGGATTGTTCTATCATCTCACCCATGGAATGGTCTACAAAATTTTCGATTTCCTGGGTTAACACATCTCTCATCTTGGAAAGAATCGCCTGCTTTATAGATAAAGGTACCAGCGAAGGGATTTTATTATCTATGATACCTAGAATTTTAACCCTTATGCTGAGAATCAGTTCTGTCCTGTTCTCACCTTCTATAAGTCTGCTGACCAACTCTTTTATGTTAATTAACTCTTCTTCCACTGTTTTTCCTATAGTTACAGCAATTTCTTCCCTGCGTTTGGGGATTAAGCCTTGGATTTCTATTTTAGTCAGCGGAATCCGCCAAGGCAGGAGTGGCCGGAACAACATTTTTACAGCAAGAAAATTTGTAAACCATCCAATTAATGCCCCAACCAATATCATAATAAGAATGTCCACCAAGTAATTTCACCCCGTCTGCAGTTAATTTCATTACCATTGTAAACCATTACGGGGATTATGAAAAGGCTCAGATTTTATCAAAAAACAAGCACCGGAATAGTTAACGTATTTCCGATGCCCTTTTCGAAGCTATTTGCATATATAATTTGTATAAATAAGATTAAAATCCTACATTTGAGGCAATATGCCTTCTCTAGATAAAATTACCTTACCACTGAATACCTTGTTGATGGTATTCAGCAGCTCCTTATTTTGAATCTGCTCAAATTGGTGAATTGTAATTTTCTGTGGTGCAATTGTTATCAACGAGCTGATCAATAAATCATCATGGCTGATTTCCTTTTCGCTGATTTCCCTGGCCAGATCTTCCAACACGTCATTGTTAATGATATGAAGGTCAGAATCAAGCAAGGTAAACTTCCTGTCCTCTCCCATGAGAACATGCACCTCTTCCGCTTTGGGCTCCTGTATTTCTACAAAATAACGAAGAAGCTTGATAAACTCGCTGTATTCCTTTTCAATAAGCAAGTCATCCACTGCACGGTCAACGGCTTCCTCCAACTCATGATTGAAGTCTTTCAAACGAAATCGTATAAAACCTTCCAGCACCAGCTCATTGTTATTTTCCAGATGCTCCATAACTCTCTTACATACCCTGCTTTTCCACTGGCTGCGTATTACTTCGCTACGGACTGTGGGATTGCCTCCCCACATGATAGCCATGGCATCTCTAAGAATTTTATTTTGTTCCTCACGACCAAAGTAAAAATACTCATCCTGTATGATTTTTTCGACCATATGGGATTGTATATCACCTAAAATTATCTCAGCTACTGTATCGGCGATATATTGATGCAGTTTTTCTCGGGTCTCCTCTATGGAGCGGCTGTCGCAACTCTGCTTGCTGATATAATTAAGAAACAGCAAGTTCCCTGCTTTTTTTTCTTCTATCTCCAATCCATCCGGTTTTCTGGTGTGAACTATGCGAACCAGTGCTTCCTTGATGTCGATGTCCCGTTCTTCAACCCCGATGGAAAAAACCTGCATGTCAACACTCCCTTCCCTTCCTCCTTTTTCCTGTTTCTTTTGTTACTTCGATGGAGATGTAATTTTAAAATCAATCAAAAACTTCTCTTTAGATGTAATTGAGGCAAAGTCTCCAAATCCTGCTACATTATATGCATTTTGTTTTGGATAGTTTCCCTCGAAGCTAGTATTCCCCGACAAGATTTCAAAGCTATGATGTATTAATTGGATTTTTTGTTCGATTTTATTTTGTGATATATCCTCTTTTGTTACTCATAGTAAATATTGCATACCGAAAAAGCCGCAGAATACAATTCTACGGCTCTTTAACCAAACTGGTTGAATAAGTGCTATTTTTCACCTTCATCCGGTTTTTGATCTGTCTGAGCAATTTTTACATTTTTTCTATTCACCGGTACAGTTTTCTTAAACATCCTTATCATCCGAATGATGCCAAACACAATTAGCAAAATAACTCCCAACAGAAGCAGGAATGGAATGGCTCCAATTATGAACAGCAGCATACCTTCTGCAATTTCTCCTACGGTTTTTATTGAATTATGGAAAATATTTGCCATTTTTTCCCATAGAGTAACAGGTTCTTTTTCTTCTTCCTTAATCTCCTCAACCTCGGAAATGTCTATCTCAAGGGTTGAGTAAGCCACAAGATTATCATACTTCCGCAATGTACCGGTCAAATTTTCAATTTCATAGCGTATACTTGAAAGCTCCCTTTCCAACTCGATTATATCTGTTAATTTCTCTGCCTTGGAGAGAATTGTAAGCAAGCGTTCTTCTTGAATAGTCAGAGATTTTAATCTGGCTTCAGTATCAAAATATTGGCCGGATACATCATCGCCCCAGCTTTCATTGCGTGTAACATTGCCTAACTCCCCTGCATCGGTTAGAAATTGCTCAAACTTTTGACTGGGAATCCGCACCTTATAATGGGCTCTGCGCATAGGTTTGTTTTTACCATCTACCTTTGACCAGCCCTGAATATTTGAAGATGCCATAAAGCCTCCAGCTTGTTGAACCTTTCGGACGATGGCTGATGTGGTCTCTTCAAAATCAAGGGTTTCCATGGCAAGATATCCAGATTTGATAATTTTGGAACCCATCTGAGACACCAATTCATCTACTTTATCACCTGCTGCATCTTTATCCTGTGCATACCAGCCGCTGTTTGTATTAGCGTCTCTCGGTGCGACAGCTTCACCAGATGACTTCTCGGCTGGTGAATAATCAGCTTCTTCTACATGTCTAGCCCCGGACCCGGGACTGTCTTGAGCTGATTCATTTTTCGAACTACTGGCGCAACTGGCAAATATTGCCACAATTAGCAAAAAAGATACCAAAAATATAATACGCTTTTTCAAATAAACCCCTCCATTCGCTAATCATTATTACGTACAAGCTTTATACTACTATTGTTCTTATCCCAACCTGCACATATTAGATTTCTATTAATCCTTCCAGTAATATAGACGATGTTGGGATATTTTAGTTTCAAGATACTTTTACTTTATTATGCAGCTTTGGCAAGCGCTTAAGGAGAAATACAAGTAAGGTTTATCACTTTCTTCTACCATGTTTGATTGTTTTTCGTTTCTTGCTGTCCATAATGAGTAGGGCTGCTAAAACAATAAAAAGAATAGCAAGGACTATGATCACTATTGTCATTAGCAGGCTGAACCTTTGAAATATGCCCTGTTCCGGTTCTGCTTTAACATCATCTGTTATCGTATCAACAACTTTAGGTTCTTCTGTTGCCTTAGCTTCAATTGTTACTATTCTTTCAGTAAAGCGTTGAAGTGTGCCTTCTGAAGAATCGTAGGTGTAAAAGCCTCTATTACCCTTACTATCCATTGCATATACTAGATAAAAGCCGATTTCTTCACCGGATTCCAGTACCCAGGCTTTGACAGTCTTATCGCTGATTATGTAAGTGGTCTCTTTGTAGCCTTGGGGTATTTCCACAGACTTATCTGGCTGCAATATGACATAGGATAAATTCGTCTCCACATTTGCATATGAAAAAACATTTCCCGTTGTACTATCGTAGTAGTAAAGTTCCCCATTTTCACCATTTTCATCGGTTAAGTAAACAAGGATGAGCTTATTTTCACTATCCATCATAGCCTCAACCTTCTCACCATCATAGGTTATAGAGCCTAGACCAAATCCTTCTGGCAATTCTACAGTGGACAAATCTTTCCACATGTATAGATCTTCACCATGTATATCAAGCTTAATCGCATCATCCAAAGGATTATAGATTACTTCTGGAGTAGGCGTAGGAGTGGGCACCGGAGTAGGCGTTGGCTCTGGTGTGGGTGTTGCCTTAGGGGTAGATGTGGGTTTTTTGGTTGGTTTCGCAGTCGGCTTTGAAGTTGGCTTTGGAGTGGGTTTCTCCGTAGGTTTCTCGGTTGGTTTGGGTGTGGGGGTAGGTTTGGGGTTAACAGTTATTGTTGTACTGGAATTTACTTTGCCCACTGATTTATCAGATATAAAATCAATTATATCTCCCGATACAGTTACCTTCGAACTTCCATCTCCAATAGCCAAAAATTTAAGCGATGTTTCTAGCGAAAATTCTGTTTCAGATTCTGCAACCAAAACAATTTTGCCCCCTGACCCTGTAATATTCGCTCCATTACCGCTTATAAATTCTAGTACAGAAGTGTTATATTCAAACTTGCCATCTTTAATGGTACCAATCCCCTTATGCATAAACGATACATCTATCGTTACTTCCTTTCCCACTGTAACTGTAGACGATCCTCTCGTTTTTACCTCTAAGCTGGCTGCGTGGGCTGTTAATGGCATCAAATATGATATCAGAAATATACAAATAATTAATGTGATAGATAATTTCTTGGTAAAGTTTGTCATCTTCTAGTTCTCCTCGCCCATATCAATTGTATTTGCAATATTTTTATCAACTATCATTCTTTGCATTGAACCTTCCATGGAGTCGTATAGGTAAAAACCCTTACTGCCTCTTGAATTCATGGCGTATACTATATAAAAATCTTCGCCGTACATATCTGATACCCAAGCTTTAATGAGCTTATCATTAAGTAACAGATTAGTTTCCACGCAATTGCTTAGTTTTTCTTGACACTCTAAAATAGTATAAATTGCTTCCACGTGCAACTCTGCGTAGGGATAAAGCTGTTCATGTTGATTATAAATATAAAAAGAAGAAAAGCCTCTTTTCCTGATATAAATTAATGTCAGATCTCTATCCAAGTCTCTTGCTGCCTGGATTTGTTCACCTTCATATATTGTATCTTCTATCGAAAACCCATGTGGAAGTGTAATTTCGCTAAGGTCTTTAGAAATATATATCAAATCTCCATCGAAGCTTGATTTCAGCCAGATGTTATCTGTTGGCTGCTCACTACTGGAGGGCGTTTCTTTAGGCTCCTCGTCACTAGTTTGGGTGGTAGGATTCGATACTGTAACCACAATGTCAGCAACTGGCTCTCCCAATACGGAACCTGAATCGTGGCCTAATACCTGACTTTGTGTAACAGCAATCTTGGCTCTTCCAGGCTTAACTGCACTAAATCTTATTTCATAACTTTTGGTTTTGGTTCCCGGAGGTATGTCGTCTGAGATCCCGCCAGTACCTGCACTTAAACCAATGGCATTGCCACCTAAACGATACTCTATTATGTCCGCATCATACTCAATTGAAGCTTGAACAGCGCTTATATCTTCATCTTTGCTGGTAAATGTAATGGTGACTGTAAACGTATTACCCGGATACATTTCTAACACATCAGTGGTTACTATTAGCTCTGTCCGAGAGTCTGCTAATGCAAAGTACTGAATTTGTACTGCAGTTAATATAACAAGCAGTGCCATTATTATAGCTTTCTTGATTTTATTCATATTACACCTTTTCATTGTGTTATTATTTGAATCTCCAATAAGTGCTTTTGTATTCTGAGCAAATCAATGACTGATACTTCGCCATCTTTATCAACATCTGCTGAAGACAAATAAGCTCCATCTAAACTTATAAACTCCAATAAATGCTTTTGAACTCTGAGTAAATCTATTGCAGTTATGTCACCATCACCGTCAACATCCCCATATATAAGCAAAGGATACTCCTTAAATACAGCGCCATCAGAGTCTTTAAGCTGCAAAATATCACCTGTTACAATTATACCAGTTGTCTTTGATTCTCCTGCTGATATAATACTGACCGTACCATTAGTAACAGATAGATTAGTTAGGAATTCTTCTACAGACAGGTTGGTAGACAAACCGGTAATCATATCTGAGCCTATATTATGCACCGCACTTATAACGGTTGGATCATTTATTGGGCCTGGAGGATCTGTGGGATCTGGAGGGTCTGTGGGATCTGGAGGATCTGGTATATTGCTGCCTATCTGCATAATGTCGGTACCCTCAAAATAAAAGCTCAATATATCCCTATAAGACATATCGTAATCTCTCGCCATGGTCTGAGCACCTCGCTGACTCATGCCCACACCGTGTCCATATCTTGCGTTTGTTATGTAATATCCGCCTTCACTCTCGGCTTGTCTAACGCCCCGCATACGTAGTCTGGAATCAAGGTAGTCATGTGCCATACTATAGGTAACATAGGCAGTACCTGATTTAACCATAAGATTCAATGTAAAGTCCACTTCTCTCTGGTTAGATAGTTTAGTTGATCCTTTGGGAATATAGACAACAGTAGCATTGCCAATTGCAGTAACATAACTTCTGGCCCCTGTATCTGGATATCTTTCTTGACCATTCTGAAATTTATCTACAGTTATAATCTTTATATCGGTAGATTTCTCTATTTCGATTCCCTGTGATGCCAGACTGGCACGGACTTTAGTTTGAATATCGGTCAAAACAACATCTTCATATAAAAAACGTCCATTTGGAACCTTCTTGCTATATGCCCTGCTTATATATGCGTCTTCTCCATTAAATTTAATTTTATACCAACTGTCGTTTGTTGTCTCCAGCCATTCATAAGCAGTATTAACATATGCCTTTCCAACGATAGAATAGCTTGTTCCCGGACCACTTCTAACATTACAATATTCATTAAGATTTGTGGTTCTGACGATATCTTCTCCAGGAATTTCAGGTTCAAGTAGATAACCTGCCCCATCTACCTGCTTAGGTACAAATAATTCCTGATACATGCTGCCTGGGTTTTCAATATCATAGGGATCATCCTTTATAACCATATATGGATATTGTTTTTTCTTATATTCAAAATCTTTTTCCCATGCTTCCCTGGTATCTCCGAATCCCCATATGTTTCCAGCAACATCTGTCTGCCCCCCGTTTGATGCAGCATAATATGTTTCTACAATCTTACCCTTATAACCGAGTACTTCTCCTGCTGTAGAATTAACGGCTTTAATTACTTTCGTATAAGTCGGGTTGAAACCCTTGTAGACCTGATGGTTGGCCTTATCACCTATGTCATAGCTTCCTGATGATGATGCTATAGCCCTGGCAGCATATCCTCTGGCAGACACAGCTTGAGATTTTAGTGCTTCCAGAGGATAGCTGTTACTCATCTCGTATGCCACTACACCATAAAGGTATTGCTCCAAAGGTATATGATTGACCACCCGAAGATTTCCTGAGTTAATTGTAAACACAAAATCTCCAAGGTAATTTATTGTACCATGATCTGTTCCTTTGATTGTAACATGGTTATTTCCATTGCCCTCATATTTACATCTCTCGAGGGTTAAAGTGCTGCCTATAACCGTATCTAAATTCGATCCTTTAATGCCTATGCTGCTTTCTGAAACTGTTACCTTATATGAGCCGCGCGGGATCGGGATAGAGGGGGCTTCTTTAATTATGTATTCCCCATCAACAGTAATGTCAATGGATTTCCCGCTAACAGAGATTCTCACCCTTATAATATCGTAAGGTGAAGCTGAAACAGTGCTAAAGTTTAGGGTGTTTATCAAAAGAAGTACACCAATAATCATAAGTATAAATATACGTTTTCTCATTTCCCCCTATAAGCCCCTTTTATAGTATAGATATATGTACATATTTTTATTAGCTACTATGCAAGTATACTGTAATTTTGTCAGAAAATCAATGAAATTCCTTGACTTTTAATGTATTTTTTAGTGTATTATGTGAATATTTATCGTTTTGAAATGAATTTACACTTGGGATAGTTATTGCAACCCGTAAACTCTCCGTACTTGCCTTGCCGATCAACAAGAAGCCCTCCACACCAGAGGCACTCGCTTCCTGCTGCTCTAGTATAAGTTTCCTTATTTTCTTGTATTCTGACTACATGCTCTTTCCTTGCAGACTTGTCTTCATTATTAGCATTGATAATAAGATTGGAAATACTCTCAATATCATCTGATTCAATACACTCCTCTGTGTATTTCTTTATTGTTATATTAAGCCCTAAACTATAAATTACATGCGAAGAGTACCTAAATTGGTACCTAAACTATTTTTAGAAAGAAAAAAGGGGTCCGGTGAAACCACTGGAACCCTTGCTATTACTGGTGCCGAAGACCGGAATCGAACCGGTACGATCGTTGAGGATCGCAGGATTTTAAGTCCTGTGCGTCTGCCTGTTCCGCCACTTCGGCATATTCTTATCTTGGTCATTGGATAGTAATCCTATTCTAAAAAAATAAAATGGAGGCGGCACCCAGATTTGAACTGGGGGTAAAGGATTTGCAGTCCTCTGCCTTACCACTTGGCTATGCCGCCTTAAAAATGGAGCGGAAGACGAGATTCGAACTCGCGACATTCGCCTTGGCAAGGCGACGCTCTACCACTGAGCCACTCCCGCTTACTAGATGATGGAGGTTGGATGTTAGATGTTTGAAATAAGCCATTCTTCGAAGCTGTTCTTGCATCCAACTTCTAATTAATAACCTCTAAACTGGTGCCTCGGGGCGGAATCGAACCACCGACACGTAAATTTTCAGTCTACTGCTCTACCGACTGAGCTACCGAGGCAAAACCAATTGGCGACCCGGAACGGGCTCGAACCGTCGACCTCCAGCGTGACAGGCTGGCATT
>ENA-UOOM01002868-UOOM01002868.1-fermentation-metagenome-genome-assembly--contig:-NODE-2868-length-13436-cov-55.194231_pt1 | contig 13436 bp, 16 predicted proteins | sample MGYA00245781_ERZ724031 | MGnify/ENA primary metagenome ERZ724031 (study PRJEB28704, sample SAMN03018317) | fermentation metagenome | biome: anthropogenic terrestrial biome; feature: soil... | reverse complement strand
TTCAATAAAATTATAGCATAACAATTTATTTATATCAATTAATATTTTTAATAATTATTAATGTATTGGATCACACCTTAATAATTTACAGTTTACAGTAAAAAATAATAAAAATATGTAACGAACATTTGCAGGACACGACTATAATTCTTAGCAAATGGAGGCATAAAAACCGTTAAGCAGCTTGCACTGTTTGAGCGGAGCGAGTTTGCAAGCTGTAGGTTTTTAAGCCGGAATGAGCTTATAGAATTATTCGTGTCCGAAACCGTGAGTGGAATATTTTTATTATTTTATAGCGACTTTGGTTAGGGCATATCATCTATAATTTTAATCTTTCTTTGAGTGTCGTCCAATTTTTTCATGCAAAAAGAATAGGCCTTCATTCCTTTTTCATAATTGTTAAGAAGCTCGTCGATTGTAATATCATTTTTGTTTTCAAACTTCTGAACAATATTTTTCAATTCTTCCAACGCACTTTCAAAGCTTTCGTACTCCATGTTACACCTCTTTTATATCAATTGTTTCTGCTTCTATTTTAAAGTCTGCAAATCTTATTTGCACAATATCTTTTATTTCTACCTGCTCTTTATATTTTATAATATTCCCGGCATTGTCTGATACCAGCGCAAATCCTTTTTTCAGCTGCTTGTTGTAATCGAATGAATTTAATTTTTCGCACATTATTTTAAGAGTAAAATAATACTCATTGATTATTTTAGATGTTTCATTCTTTATCAAGTTTTTATGTATATCTATCTGAGCTTTTGTTTTGTAAATATCCTCCAATGGCAGGCTGCTTCTTAATATATATTTAATTGACATAAGCTCAGCCTTTTTTAAAGATACAGCATTGTTTGTTCCTGACTTTAAAGCAAATAAAAGACTATTGAGTTTTTCTTCAACATCTTTATAGCCTCTTATAATTCTTTCAGCTGCTGCCGTTGGAGTATGACAGTAAACATCAGCCACATAGTCGGTTAATGTTCTGTCTGTTTCATGTCCGATTCCGGTGACAACTATAACCTTTGATTTATATACTTCCATAGCCAGCTCAATATCGTTAAAAACATTTAAATCTTCAAAACTTCCTCCGCCTCTTGAAATAAGAATTACATCAGTTTCCACATTATTAAAATACTTTAATCCCTCAATTATATTATTTTTTGATTTTTCGCCTTGTACTAATGTGTTGTAAATAGTTATATCTATATTGGCTTTTACGCTTTCAAAGGTTTTTAATATATCTTTGATGGCTGCTCCTGTTTTTGAGGTAATTATGCCTATTTTTTGAGGAAATACGGGTAGTTCTCTCTTACGGTCAAATAATCCCTGAGCTTTTAATTTTTCCTTTAATAACTCCAAATCAAGAAGAATTTTACCTAATCCTGTCCTTTCAATGTTTCGAACAATAAGCTGGTAGCTGCCCTTTGCTTCATAAACGGAAAGCTCTCCTTCCGCTATTATTTTGTCTCCGTTTTTTGAAATTGAGTCAGCAAAAAAAGCAACACAATTTATACATGAGCTTTCATCGCATAATGAAAAATATGTATAACCTGTCTTGCTCATTCTAATGTTTGTAATTTCACCTTCCACTCTCAAATTATTGAGCATTGAATTGCTCATTAAGTACTTTTTTATATATTGGTTTAAAACAGAAACTTTAATTGGTTTTAATTTCATCGTACCACCTGTCAATAATAGGTAGAAATGCAACACCTACAGCATTATCGGAAGAATTTTTTACAGACGGAAATAGAATTTCATATCCTTTAACATTTTCCATAATATAATTTCTTATATAGCTGTTGGATGCAACTCCTCCTGATATAATTAAGGTTTTATGCTGAAGATGAGATAGATTGCATATTATCTGTACAATATATTCGGCAATATATTCAAATAATGAAGTTATTATTACTTCTTTTTTATATGTACTTGTTAAACTACCGAAATAATTTTCCATTCCGGATAGATTTATATATGAATCTTTGCTAAAAGCAGGTGTGGTTAGCTTTCCCGCTGATTTCCCCTGAATGTACTCTTCCATAAATTTACCGCAAGGAAACGGAAAATCCATCTTAATGCCAAGCCTGTCTATAAGCTGCCCAAATGTAATATCCTTTGTTCCGCCTACAATCTTTGTTTCAAAACCTTTAATTATTTTTTTGGCGGATATAAATTCAGTGGTTCCTCCGGATATGTGTACTGCAAGGAATTCATCGATATTTTTGTAATTATCAATTAATGAAGCCGAAATATGGGCTTCCTGATGAGAATATTCCAAAAACTCGCAATTTAAAGTATGAGAAATAACTTTTCCAAAATTACGTCCTGCAGTAAATACTGGCATGTAGGAGCCTTCCTCATTGCGGGGTCTTGAACTGACGGATACGATCTCAACTTTTAAAAGGTCCTGTGTAATCCTTGCGTAAAGTTCCGGCAGGTTTTTTAAATGCTGAAATACTGCCTCTTGCTGCCTTAATCCTTTCTGTCCTTCTTTTACTTCAAGTACCTTTCTTTCATCTGCAAGTATTTCATTGTTTTCTTCATTAATCAATGCAATGGATGTTGTATAAGCGCTTGTATCAATTCCAAGTATGTATTTCATTTTTTGATACACCTTACTACAGTACCAAGAATTCCGTTAATGAATTTATGAGAATCTTCATTTGAAAACTTCTTGCTTATTTCCACTGCTTCATTAATTGATACGCTCTCAGGTATTGTTTCATTATATAATATTTCAGAAAGAGCTATGCGTAAAACCGCAAGATCTACCTTGGCAATCCGGGAGAGCTTCCAGTCCTTTGAATTGTCGGTAATATGTTTGTCTATCTCTTCCATATTGTCAATCATATCAATTATTGTTTTATATAAATAATCAACATCCATGTCTTCAAGCTCAAAATGCTCCAAGTACTCTGTCAGATTATTTATGTTAAAATCTTTGTTTACATCCATGCTGTATGCTATTTTTACAGCTTCTTCTCTTGTTTCTTTTCGTTTCATGTTTACTCCTGATAAGTACGGGGACATTCCTTCATGGCTTTACTCCAACGGCTCTATCCATGAAGGTGTGTCCCCCTTACTTAATTATAGCAGAGACTATCCTTATACTAAAGATGTGTCCCCCTTCATTATTTGCAAGAACGGGGACATTCCTTCAATGCTATCCCGCAGAGACTTACCCTTCATTGAAGGTGTGTCCCCCTTCCTTTTAACTACTCTATTGCTATGTCTGCAGCTTCCTTTTCCTTGTCTTTTTCTTGTACTCTTTCCTGTATTTTTTCCTGAACAATATTAAGTACATGGACATTTACTGCTGCCACCTGCAGGTCTGTCATGGTTTCAATTTCTTTCTTTATCGCTAATTGAACTTCTCTTGCAACCTCATTTATTTTGTAGCCATATTCAACATTTATAAAAATATCCAATACTACTGTTTCTTCATTAACCTCAACCTTTATACCTTTTGCATAATTGTTTTTTGAAAACAAGTTAGTAATTCCGTCGGTTACACCTGTACGAGTAGTATTAACACCTTTAACCTGGCTTGCTGCAATACCTGCAATAATAATTACAACGTCATCGGATATTTTTACCTGACCAAATTCAAATTTTTCATTGTCCATAGTAGCACCTCCTAAAATAATTATAGCAGAAGTTGTAAATATTTACAAATCAATATTATCAAATTTCACAATTTTTATTTGAGAAGGTGTGTAATTTGTTTCTGAAACTACTACATCCAAAATTATTGTGGCATCTGCCTGTTCTATTGTATCATTTGTAACAACTTTAACCATGCTTTCATCTACAATGACGGTTGATTCATTATACCCCTTTGATTGGAGCATAAGCTCAATTCCCTGCTCTGCTTCAATAAATGAATTCTTTTTAAGTAACAGCTGCTCAAATTGAGACTTTGTGTCGTCAGATATCAAAGCTGAGCTTAAGCTTCCTTCAAGGTAGTCCAATACATCCATGTTGCCTTTTTCTTTGTTTAATTTGAAGTTAGCAAAGCTTGCATTTAAAACACCAAGGACACCTTCCGAGGATGCTTCCTCGGCAGCGGATATATCTGTTATATCTCCTAAAATCTCGTAGTCTGTTTCACCGGGAAGTATTTCAGCAAACTCAACTTCATTTACTCCGCCCTCAATTATTTCTGCAATGTCACCTTCCATATCTGCTGGCTCCATCTGGACTGTTTCAACATCATCAAATGCATTATCCGGCGTCAAACTCATATTTATATATCCGATAATAAATATTATTGCCAGAGATGCTAAAAATACTAATGTTTCTTTTCTCATTATCATAATTACCCCCTTAGTTAATAACTATTATTTCAATATCATTTAATTTGATATCCAATAAAGTTTTTACAGAATTCATAAGAATACTGTAAATATCTTTATTACCATTGTAATTTACTACCACAAGCACACCGGATATTTCAGGATATTGGTAATACTGCTCAACTACTGAATTATCCCTTCCCAATATTACTTTGTTTTGTTTTGTCTCTCTGTTCACCTCTCTTTTAGTACCGTCACTCATAGATTCAATATTTGTTTCATTGCTTATGCTTTCGTCAAAAATCGGTTCCAGTACAGGAGTTTTTTTAGTGTAAATCATTACATCCACACTTTTAATGTCGTCTATTTTCCCGAGTATTTCCTCCATTCTTTTTTCTAAAGCATATACATAGCTTTCTGTTTTCACTTCACTTTCCTGATAACTTACAGAGTCTTGTGCTGTAAATTGTGAAAAATCAAGTTTTAATATTAAGGATATTATCACAAGCAAAATGAAAATATTTACTGCATAGCTTAATTTTTTGTTTTCTTTAAGCATTTTAAAAAAATCATTCATATGCTCCTCCGTTTATATCTATGTTATCTGAGTTAAGTTGAAATATTTCAGCTATGTTTAATTTCAATTTGTCCAGCTCTTCATTTCCAATCATCTTTCTTAGTCCGACTGCAGCTGTTATTTCCATGTCCTCGGTAAAACTTAAGGTAATATTTGAAACTACTTCTTCTCCTTGGAAATTTTCTTTATTAATCGTATCAATAATTTCAGGAGAAATGCTTTTCACGTTTACTTCTCTTTGATAAGCAGTAGCATCGGCTATTACCGGCAAACTTACATTCATTCTCCCATTAAGAAATATATTATCTAAAATGAAAATAATGATTAAAAGTTTAATAGATATTCTGCAAAACTTCTGTGTCTTACCCTCCGGGAAAATTATCATTATTAAATTGAAAATCAGTATTAAAATCAATGTGTTTACAATTGTTGTTTTCATAGTTATCCTAATATGTTATTCATATAATTTATTATTATCGAATAGTAAACAGTGACAATTACTATGGGAGTAATAAGGCATATAAGGTAAATATAGAACATATCCGCCATTTCATAAATCAGATTGGATATATTTTCATTAAAAGGTTCCGTCAGTACCCCCAATACCTTGTACGCAATAAGTGCTATACCAATCTTTATTATGGAGCCGCCAAAGGATGACAGAATGAAAACTATTACGACAATTCCAAGTACATCCTTTATCATCAATAAACTTTTCAAAAAAACACCGAAGAAAGATGTTACCGCATTTCCCACAACAGGCAATGATGATGGTGACATTGCCTTTATGGAGCTTATAAAAATATTATCTGTTTTATATAATATATATCCTTGTACAGAAAAATTTATGACTACAATAATCATATAACCCGATAAAATTAACAGGGTTCCTTTCTTTAATGCCTTGTACAAAAGCTTTGCATTAATAAGCTTGTTCATATTGTTGGTCAAAATTACAGCTATCATTATTATTGTCATAATATCGATGAAGCTGTAAATAAGCTGAGTTGTAATGCCTATTGTATAGTTAAGCGATGTCTGAAAGAACTGCAGCAGGCTTAACTTACCGAATGTGAGCATAGCTGCCAAGAATATTGCATTAATTTCTTCCGTAATAATTTTAAAATCCGTAAAATCACTTTTCAGCATACTTTTTATACTCAGTACATCCTTAAGAATAATAGTAAAAATGATAATTACCGAAAATAAAATAACTATGTCTGAAACACTTTTGCTGCTGTCTTCATCGGTAAAATAGTTTATTATGGTAAGAACAATACAAATAACAAACACATTGATGCCTGTTTTTAAAATATCTTTGAAATAACTCTGCTCATTTTTTAGCTCATAATACAAATAATCCTTCAAGCTTACATCTAAATTGCCTGTAAAAGCATTTCTTATCAAGTCTCGTATTCGTATATTATTTTCTCTGAAATATGTATTTTTTTCGTTTATATAATCTTCAATAGTATCTATTGGAATTTCATCCATTGCTTCGTCTATGGCTGAGGCTTTGCACGTTAAGGTAAATAATACCGTAAACACAATTATTAATAATGTTATTTTTTTCATTTCATCACCCGTTAACTAAAATCAAAATTTGATCTAAGAATATTTTTATAACATCAATGGAATAAATGAGTATTATCAATTTTCCGGCAATTTCAACCTTTTTTCCTACAGATTCATAATCTAAATCCTTGCATAACAGAGATATGAAATCACAAATGTACGCTACTCCTACAATTTTTAAAATAGTGCTGAAATATTCAGTCTTTATATCATATCTTACAAATAAATTTACTATTTCTTCCACATATACTTTAAGCTCTTTAAAAAGCATTAATATTACAACAATACCGAAAATAACTGTTATGTATACTTTGAATTCGGAGTTGAATTTAGATAAGGTTATTCCCATAATTAAAGTAATTACAGCTATAAGAATAATTTTCATCAGCAGCATAATTTATCCCTCATCAATATAAGTTAAATACAGATTTTACCTCCATAAACAGCTCATTCATCATACTCACAATCAGAGCCATCACAACAATTACTCCGGCTAAGGTAACAAACATGGCTTGTTCATCTCTTCCCGTCTTTGTTAAAATTTGATTAAATACAGCAACTACAATTCCTATTGCCCCAACCTTGAAAATCAGCTCTATATCCATGTTCCCTCCTAAGACATTATGATAGCTGCCAAGCAACCTGCGAGAAATGAAATTCTGTTGTTTAATGTTTTTTTCTCATTGTGTTTAATAGAAAATTCTTTCATAGCTCTTTCCATTTCTTCGATAGTAAATCTAAGCTTTCTGTCTAATACTTCCGAATATGTATAACCATAATAATTGATAATTTCCGAAAAACATTCATTAAATGTATTTGGAGTTAACATAAATTTATTTATGTTAACCATGAACTCTTTAGAGCTTTTTTTGTCTTTCAAAATGTTAATAATAGACTTTATTATCACTTCAGTATCTTGGCTTTTGAAATTATATTTTTCGCATATTTCTTCGATGGACATTTTCATATCACAGGAATATACCCTGAGATATTCTGTGAAATTAATTAATTCCTTCATTTTTTTTATTTTTTCGTCACCATCATGGTTTATGGAGTTAAATATATACTTAACAGTTACTACCGTGCCGGCAAATAATGAAACTCTAATCCATATCATTGTAAATCACCCTGTTCTTTTGAAAATCAAATACTTCATTTACCCTTAAAGGACGTTTGTTTAGAATGATTGCTCTTTCAAAGAAATTGTCATTTAATATATTTCTTAAATATAAATTTCTTTTTACATCATCTAAACTAAACCCGTGTGCTGTTGTCACAATTTTAACTCCGCTTTTCAGTGCATACTGTACAATTTCAAAATCCTCTACAGAGCCTAATTCATCAGAAATTATCACCTTAGGAGAAAGTGCCCTTATACTCATGAAAAATCCGTCACTTTTCCTGCAATACGACAAAACATCCGTCCTTCTGCCTGTGTTCATTTGTGGAATACCGTTGTAAACAGCGCTTATTTCTCCTCTTTCATCTATTAGAGTTACGTCGCATCCTTCAAAATACGGAGCTTTAAAGCCGTCGCTTAAATTTCTTGCCACATCTCTTATTAATGTTGTCTTCCCTGAAAGAGGCGGTCCTATAATTAATGTGTTGTAGATATTTTTATCGGGAGTTATGAGGTGCTTTATGGATTTGTTGGAGCATCCCGGGAATTCTTTTGCAATCCTTATGTTAAGAGAAGTTATGTTTTTAAATCCCTTCAACTCCTCTTTATCATAAATACAGTCACCGCTTATACCAACCCTATGTCCCCCTTCTAGAGTTATGTAGCCTTTGTTTATTTCGTTTTCAAATGCATGTATTGAATTTTTGGTCAAATTCCCCAAAATATCATCAATGTCTTTTTTGGTTATAATAATTTTTTCATCTAAAAACAGCTCTCTTTTTAGAGTTTTAATCAGTACGGGACTGTTGATACGAAGTCTTATTTCAATGACTTCATTTAAAAAACCGCTATCTTGTAAAATATTTTTTACTCTTGTGTTTAAATAATTCAATAAAATTAACATGAACCCACCTTACCTTGTCCTCTTAATCTATAATATTATTAATTTAAAAATTTATGACTTAATTTGGGGACATTCCTTGAAAAACTATCCCGCAAAGAATTACCCTATTTTCAAGGTGTGTCCCCTTTCCTCTGCAGACATTTCTTGAACATAAAAAATAGGGACATTCTGTGTCCCCATACCTCTTTTGACATTTTTTCAATAGTTTAGTACAGTTACTATCCTTAAATCCTAAGGAAAAATAATAAAAATAGATAGTGAACATTTGCAGGACACGATTATAATTCTTAGCGAATGTAGGCTAAAAATCCGTTAAGCGCTTGCACTGTTTGAGCAAAGCGAGTTTGCAAGCTGTAGGATTTTTAGCCGGAATGAGCTATTAGAATTATTCGTGTCCGAAACCGTGAGCGGATATTTTTATTATTTTTCGGTTGACAGGGAATAGTACCATAGTTCAGGTTTTCATATTCTTTATTTGGGAAAATATACATCTGCAGTAAATCCGGGTTTCAGTATATTATTTGTATCTACAGGCTTTACAATTACGCGTATAACCCTTCTACCGTCCTTTTCCATCGCCAAATCAGGAATATGTGTTACGGTACCCTCAAGTGAGGTATCAGGTGATGAAGTCGGTACAATTCTGACTGTATCTCCCACCTTTACACTTTCTATGAATTCTTCATATACTTCTGCACTTATTGTTATGGAATCCGCGTCAATAATCTGAATAACTTCTGTAGGCATACCTTGTGAACCAATATTAGAACCGCTGTTGACAGTTATGTTCTTCACAATGCCGTTTTCAATATTGGAAACGATGCAGCTGTCTATTATATACTCCCTTTCAATTTTACCAATCATAATATCCAAATCCACCTGAGCGGCGGAAACACCGCTTTGCTGCATTGCCACATTTGTTTTGTTGCTCTCCTTAAGCTGCGAAAGCTGCACTTGTTTGGATTTTAACGAAACATTCAGAAGGTTCAGCTCATCTTTTAAGGCAGTCTTGGTTTTTTGGATATTGGCTTCTACGTCATCAACAGCTTTTTGCCTCTGGTCGAGCATGTTTACATACTGATTGAAAGTCATTTCTGAAATTACTCCTTCGTCATATAGGTGTTGATAATCCTGAAAATCATTCTTTGAATCCTCAAGCTCTTTTAAGGCAAGGCTTAAGGAATTTTGCAGTAATTTTAAGTCAGCATTGGTACTGCTTATATACTCATCATCCTTTCTAACAATTTCATTTTGCAGCTGTGAAATATCCGCTTGAAGAGCAGATATATCCTGAGCGGCTGAATCAAGAGCAGATTGATTGGCAAAAAGCTGCTGTTTTAGCTTTTCCATATTTCCGTTATATTCTGAAAGGTCAATAGTCACTAATGGCTGACCTAATGTAACTCTTTCTCCCTCTTTTACCTGCACATCCGTCACTGTTGCAGGAAAATCTATGTTGATACTCTCAATACGGCTGTAAAGCACCTCCCCCCAAACTACGATTTCTTGTGAATAATTGACAGGGATTAGTTCATTTGCTGCCTTCCTATCCTCACTGTTTTTTCTTTGAATAATTATTATGAGTGACATAACAAGTACAGCAAAGATACAAACAGCAATTATCGCTTTTTTATGAGATAAAATCCGGTCCTTCATATATTCCTCCATCTGTTGTTATTCAACGCTTTTCAGAGCTTCAAATATGTCTATTTCCTTCATCTTATGAGCTATTATATTGTTCACAATCCGTGAAAAGAATAGGGTCATTACTACGGCAATCACTACATCCCTTAAATTAATGTTGCCTAAAAGATCCAACCGCTCGTCAATGGTACTGGCAATAATCCATGACATGAATCGTCCCACAGGGATACCGGACAGCATTCCAAGGAAGACTGAAATATAATTCTCAATCAGCACAAGGTAACGTATTTCATTATGGTGAAATCCTAATACACGGAATGTTGCAAGATCTCTAATTCTTTCCACAAAATTAAGAATGCCGGTATTGTACAACACCACAAAAGCCAATGATGCTCCTACAACAATAAGAAACATAACTGCAAAATTTACAACTCCTAAGCTGGAAGACAGACTGTCCTGCATGCTTTCCCTGGTTGCCAGGTCAGACACAATATCGCTGTCTAAAAGTTTCCTATCAGGTTGGTCATTCCATTTGACTAAAAGCGCCGTTGGCTTGAATTTCTCTCCCAAGGATTCCCAGTACGTGTCTGTCATATAGATTCCCTGTCCCGAAGCAACATATGCAATCTCCCTAATGGGTACGGCAGCATACCCCTTGCCCGTAAGCTTAATACTTATAGTGTCACCTATATTTAAATCCCGCTCTTTACATAATTTGCGAGTTAGTAGAACTCCCTTATCCGGCAAGGTAACAGGAGTTCCGTCAATACTCTGTAAGTGGATCAAGGGGCTTTCTTTGGTTGTAATGCTTACCGGCTCCATTTTTTGGCTTCCATCGGGGAAAATTACTTGGATGGCAGACTCTTCCATTTGCTGTGCTATGCCGTTTAATTCCAAGTTTTTAAGATATTTAGAATTAGTCTTAGTTGTATTAAGAATAATTTTGTGGTCAAAAGTAAATGTTTTGCCATAAGTATAATCCCCGATTCCAGATAGAGTACTCCTAACCGTCAATGCAGAAATAATCAAGCCTGTACAACCCATGACACCTATTGTGCTCATTACGAGGCGCCCTTTATTTTCACCTATATTTCGTGCTATAAGCTTACCGCTGAATTTCATTTTTTGCCAAAAGGACGGAATGTATTCTAAAATTATGCGCTGTCCGCTTTTTGGCGGTTTATCTCGAAGCAACACCGAGGGTGTATCACTCAATAACTGCCTACAGGCAAAAAATGAAACTCCTCCGGTACATATTAATATTAAAATCAATACAAATATAAAATTACCATAATTTATTTTCAGGCTGTAGGATGCCAATATAAGCTTAAGCTGATAAACCAATATCCTTCCAAGTATGTTAGGTCCTGTCAGAAGCCCGAAAATTGAGCCTAACACTCCTACTATTACACCATAGGAAGTATAATGCCACAGAATACTTCTTTTGCTGTAACCAAGTGCTTTCAAAATCCCTATTTGCGGGCGCTGGTTTTCCACCATTCGAACCATGGTGCTTTGGGTAATCAGTGCCGTAACCAGCAAAAATAGAACCGGGAATACCAAGGAGAGTGTTTTAAACTGTTGAATACGTGAATTCACGCTGCTTACACTGCTGCTGTCTTTTTGCAGTGTGATACCAATGAGATTGTTACCCACAAAGTCTCCTGCTTTTTGCACCACTGATGCAAGGTCTGAATCCGGTGATGTTTTCACGCTTATTTGATTATATATTTTCTGCCCGTAAATACTCTCTAATACATTAGTGCTTATTATAATAAAACCATAGTCTGAATGATTTGGTGTTATTATGGACGAATTTTTGACTGCAAAAACATGCTCACTGATAAGTGCCAAGCCGTTAATTTGCAGCCGTAACCACTTTCCGTTTAATTTAATCGATATATAGTCGCCTATTTTTAAATTGTAAATCTCTGCAAACTTGCTATCAAGAACTGCACCTGCACTTTTGCCGATTGCACCTTTTTCAAGCTTCGGTTGGTCAAGAGTACTGCGGTCATCCAATGCATATACTTGCAAGACAGGCCCGCCCGGTAAATCAGTGTCTGCATCTGCTATGAATCGCTTTTCAACTAACTCCACTCCCTCTATTTTCCCTATTCCCCACATTTGCTGCTCTGAGGGATTTGCAACAGTAATCCACAGGTCAGATAAATTTGTTGATTCATACATGGTATGGGAGTGTTTTTCCACGGTGTACCAAATACTGTCAAGAGCTGTCATAATGAATACTGCCAAGGTTGCCATTACAAATATTGAAATGAACTGGGACTTTGACCTCTTAATGTCTCGCAGCGATTTTATGAACAATGTGCCCTTTACCATTCAATTTCCTCCACATCTTTGGGACGCTCATTGAATTGCAGTTTATCTATTTTTCCATCCCGCATATGAAGTACCGTATTTGCCATTTCTGAAATAGGTGCATTGTGTGTGACTATAATAACAGTCTTTCTAAGGTCCTTGGATACATCCCGTATGAGGCGCAAAACCTTGTGACCGGTTTCCGAGTCCAAAGCGCCGGTAGGCTCATCGCATAGGATTATCTGCGGATTTTTTGCTAAGGCTCTGGCAATGGAAACTCGCTGCTGTTCTCCTCCTGATAACTGGCTTGGAAAATTGTTAATTCGATTCTCAAGACCCACGCGTTTCAGCATCTCCTCAGCTCCTAAGGGCTCAGGACAGATTTCTTCCGCAAGCTGTACATTTTCAAGCGCAGTCAAATTTGGAACTAAATTATAAAACTGAAATACAAATCCGATTTGTGTCCTGCGATATTCTGTAAGATCGTATTCCGACATGCCGGAAATTTTTTTGCCATTCACTACAATTTTACCGGCAGTTGGCGAGTCCATTCCACCCAGCAAATTCAGCAATGTGGTTTTACCGGCTCCGCTCTGTCCCAGCACTACATTTAATGTGCCTTGACTGAGACCGAAACTGATATTATCCACAGCCTTTATTATTTCACAGCCTATTTTATATTCTCTTTCTACGTTTTCAAATGTAATAAAACCCATAAGTTATTACTTACTCCTTTGCTTCATGACATTCATATCCATTCTTGACAATTATCTAAGATTTAATTATAATGACACTGTGTAGATTTTGCAACCGTCAGATGTTTATGAATTGTAATGTTTGAAACAAATTATATACTAAGTGTTGGTTTGAACACAATATTAGTTGAATTTGTTATGTTGTAAAAGGAGTATCATAATGAAAGAAAACAGAAAAACACGTTATACAAAGATGGCTATACAGGATAGCCTCTTTGAATTAATGGGAAAAAAACCA
>ENA-UOOM01002864-UOOM01002864.1-fermentation-metagenome-genome-assembly--contig:-NODE-2864-length-13451-cov-3.829277_pt1 | contig 13451 bp, 12 predicted proteins | sample MGYA00245781_ERZ724031 | MGnify/ENA primary metagenome ERZ724031 (study PRJEB28704, sample SAMN03018317) | fermentation metagenome | biome: anthropogenic terrestrial biome; feature: soil; material... | reverse complement strand
TGGACGTTGAAAATCACGCTGGAAGACAACGGGGATACGGTGCCGTCTGCGGTTCTGGCGCGAACATCGAGCTTGTACGTGCCGGCGGCTTCGGGAACATAACCGAAGTACCAATAGACCCACTTGTCTGCTGTGGCGCTATCGACTGCGCAAGCAGTCCACGTCTCACCCCCGTCCATGGAGAATTCCACGGCGGCGACAGTGCTGCCGCAGTCGTCGGCATAGCCTTCGAATGTCAACAGGTCGCCTACGTTAAATACCGTTTCGCCGAACTGGTTGGCAATGCTGACTTTGGCGCGCTGTTCAGGCCTTGCGGCGTCCAGCTCGGGCTCTTCGTCTGCGGCGATGAGCTCTATTTCGGTTACTTGGCGGGTGAAGTAGGACGCGACTTGCCCGGGCATCCACAGCTGTACGGGACCGCCGTTTTCAGGGGTGAGTCCCTCGCCGCCAACCGCATACACCAGCATCGCACCGTTTTCGGTAGCGAGCTTCAAGGGCAGGGGCTTGCCGTAGCCATCCGAGCCACGGACGATAACGGTATTGTACTCTTCGCCTATGTCCGCCATCTCGATGACATCCGCCAAAGGCATACCTGTAATCTCAGCATTTGCGACGGAGCCGCTGGTGCTGCAGGAGCATTTCATGATGCTGTTTTGTCCGTTTTCCCTTATCTCTTTGAGGGATATTGTGGAAACCTTCTCCATGCCGCCGTTGATGTTCAGATAGTAATCCTCGTAATCGACTTCGCCGAATGCGAAGCCGGGCTTAGCGCACATGGCGGTGGCAGCGGTTCCGAAGAGGCTGAACACCTTGTCCGACGGGGTGAGCACATTCTGGTTGTAGCGAAATTCGCCTTGTACATTTGCGATTTTGTTGTACGCAACCGCCTCCGACTCCTCGACTATCAGTCCGGATTCCAGTTCTGCCGCTACTTCGGCGGCGGAAGCGTCCTCGACTGGAGCGATGGGGGCTACGGCATCGTTTGTCTGCGCGGGCGCACAGCCTGCAAGTGCGGATACGCTCGCAACGCCTGCAACTGCGGCAGCTATTGTTTTCTTTTTCATAATTTGCCTCCTTTCCGCTTATTCGGCGTTGAACATTACTTCGTCGGGCAATGTGGTTATCATTCCGTCTGCCGTCTCCGCGCGCACAGATATGACGTATGCGCCAGGATCCTCGGGGGTATAGGTGAAGTACCAGTAAATCCACTTGCTCAGGTCTGAATCAGACGTGTCGAAGCGGGTCCAGGTCGCTCCGCGATCTAGGGAGAATTCCATCGCTATAATCTGCTTGTCGAACGCATGGGCGAAACCTTCGAAGGTGTAGGGCTTGCCCGCTTCGATGATTTGACCCTCGCTGAAGTAGTAGAAACCCGCGTTAGGTTTATTGAAGGGGGTTCCGTCGGCAGTGTACCAGCCGTCGAATATCTTGATGTCCTCAGTGTCGACGACCTCAATCTCGCAAACCCTGCGGATGAAGGATGGCGCTGCGGTGCCGGGGTTGTATGTAGTCAGAGGGTAGCCCTGACCCCAAGGGAGTCGCTGACCGTTGATTTCGTAAACCAAATAGCTGCCGAATTGCTCTGTGACGCTGAGCAGACTGCCACGCGCCCAGTCAGCGTGGTCTCTGCTCATGAACGCCTTGGCGCTGTCCTGAACACCGGCTTTTTCGAGCAGCCAAGAAATCGGTATGCCTGTGATTTCGACGTTGGCAATATAGGGACCGCCGTTGGAGTTCATTACGCACTGGTTCGTGACTATTTGCTTTTCGGAAGGAGCCTGCGCGATAAGCTCCGCCAGAGTTATGGTAAAGGGATTGTCTACACAGCCGGTGACGCTGATGGTCCAGTTGTTGAACAGTTCCTCGTCGAGGGGAACATCTGCCATGGCGGCGCCGTTGCGCTTATAGTCCTCGGAGGTGTACATCCAGCTTGCAAAGAACACGTCGTCTGTATCGGTGAGCACGTTCTGGTCGTAGGTGAACTCACCCTGGACGTTTGCCACAGAGCCAATGCCCTGCAACACATCGTACTTTGCTTCCTCCCAAAGGAGCATACCTTCGCCGTTTTCGGTGGCGCTGTGGCATGACATGCAGTTGCCTGTGAATGTGTCTCTGGAGTGGATGCCGTGTATAAGTGAGCCAAACTCGTACATCTGCCAAACGTAGCCTTCGCCGTGCGTGTGGCAAATGAGGCAGTCAAGCACGGTCATGTCGAACCCGTAGTTGTTTTCATAGCTAAGGTGCTCATAATCCATTGTAGTGAGCAGATCGACCAAATTGCCGTGGCAAGATGCACAACCGCGATTGTCGGCGTTGAGGTAATAGGTGTTGTAGGACGCACTTGCACCCGGGCGATGGAAGTAGCCACCGCCGTCATTAGGGGTGCGCTGGATGCGAACGCCGTTGTCCAGGGTGATTACCTTGGGGGCATAATCTACGGCACGTTGCTCCATATCGTCAAACATCTCGATTATGGCGCCTTCGCCGGGATAATTCTCCTCTATAGGCGCTTCCGCTTCGGGTGTAGCTTCCGGAGTATCCGTTTCGACGGGAGCCGCTGTTTCGACAGGTGCAGCGGTTTCTTCCGGCTGAACTGCCGGCGTCTCCTCGGGGGCGTCGACCGTTTCAGCCGCGCAGCCTACCAGCATGGCAACGGCCAGCAGACAGCACAGCAGAATGAGCAGACTTTTCTTGCGCATGTTAATCCTCCTCCTTTTTATTGCGTTTTCCGCAAACTTATACTCAATTCTACGTTTTTGACAAAGAAGGGACAATGTCGTAATCGACATTGTCCCTGAGATAAACATATCATTTGACACATTCTTTTTAATGCTATGCCATATTTGAATCACATTCCTGGCTTTTAAGAAGTTTTAACATAATACGGCGATGCCGTCGGGTCAGATGCCTTCACCGGCAGCCGCAGCCTTATCATCATATCGCGTGCTTCGTACATGAATGCGGGCGTTTCGGCGAGTATCTCGCAGTAGTAATCGTCGCTCAGCTCGTAACCGTTTTCTTTTGCGATGTCCAGCAGCCAGTTGAGGTACTTGCTCTCCATGTGATACCCTTCGGCGTCAAACATAGTGTCCGTTGTGATGGTGAGCGCGTATCCCGCGGGAAGGCGCTTAGGGTCGTTTCCCAGCCCCAGCGGGGCAAACACGTACCCCCCGATGCAGAGCGGCTTGCGCTTTAGCATCGATTCCCGAGAGACTACACACGCTACGTTATGGAACATGGAAATGGGCAGATTCTGCTTGATGAGCTGATGCTTTATGGAGCGAAGGCTGCGCTCCCAGCGGGCGAGCATGGGCGTTTCGTGCGAGCGGTGAGCGGCCACGACATAATTTTCCACGGGGAAGAACAGCGCGTTGCGCCCCTGTACCCATTCCAGCGTCGGCACGCCGCAGGCGGGCCTATCATTGAAAATATCGCAGGAGCTTATAAGGCTCTCGTTGGAATGGCGGGCAATTTCCAGCTCATTTATGCGATTGTCTATTTCCTCTCGTTGCCTAACGAGAAGGCTGTGCATATAGTCAACATCCTTGCTATCCAGCACTGTGCGTATTTCTTTAATAGATAGCCCTATGTCCTGCAGTCGGCGTATTATGTCCAATATGGATGATTGCGCTATAGAATAATAGCGGTAGCCCGTTTCATCGTCTACAATCTCAGGCAGGAGTATGCCCTCTTTTTGATAGAACATGAGTGTCTTCTTGGTGACTCCGTTCATGTCGGCAAACTGACCCGTAGTCATCCTGTTAACGGTGTAGTCCTGCTCCATGACCATCCCCCTTCCATATTATATCTGTAACGATATTACTATTTTGCAGCACACTTGTCACGCCATGATTTGAATTAAACACATGTTAAATGCTTGACTATGCCCTTAGGACACCCTATATACTTGTAATTGATAAGGGGGGGTTATATATGCAACCCGCATATTACTCTAACATGGAGGACTATAAGGACGAAATAGTCAAAAACTCACAAGTGTCTGCGGGAAAGTACTATACCTGTGAAAGCAGCAAAGCGTACCTCATACTTTGCTATGACGGGTGTGCGTATATTTCATATTCAGGTAAAACTATCGAATTGCCCGCAGGGCAATACTGCCTCGTCGCGGGGGTGGCTAGGTTTGCCGTCGACCCGCGATGCGACGGAAAGGTATACCTACTTCCCTTTGACCCCTCAAGGCATATCAAATCCGGTGAAGCGCCGAAGGGTTTTATGCTTCATTGCCTGAGCAGCGAAGGGCTACTCGTGCTTGACGCGATGCACCAGGAGCTCGAGCGCCAAAAAGCAGGGTATTGCGCGGTCGTTTCTGGATTAGCGATGCGTCTGCTGGAGGAAGCCGTTAGCGAGTATGCCTCCCGTCAATGCAAGCCCAAGGAGCTGAGCATAGAAGAAATAGAAAAGTACATACTTGACCACAGTTCGGAAGCGACTCTCAAATCCGCCGCAGCACACTTCTATTACCACCCCAATACGCTCGCCAAATTTATCCGAAGTAAATGCGGTAAAAGCTTCTCGGTGCTTTCCCGCGAAATAAGATTAAACCGCGCTGCCCGCCTGCTGGCAGAAACAGACCTTCCGGTATACAAAATCGCTAAGCTTTGCGGTTATCACAACATGACCCATTTTTATGACTTGTTCGAAAAGACTTACGGCAAGACTCCTAGCAACTATCGCGCTTAGTGGCGATTTGGGAGATAATATTACCTGCACACTGTTTCAACACTAAAACCAAGGTTAAATAGTACTTCTGTGGATTCCTGTATTCTATTCAAGTGATGTATTCCTGCGACATCATAAAGGGAGCCCGTAATTGTGGAGGAAAAACTGGCAGAAATTCAGCTGTATTGGAGTGTTGTAAAGCATAATCATCAAAGCTGATTAGCGATAAAATATGTATGGCTGCTGACGAAATGTTGGCAGCCTTTGTCGATTGTGTATCTGTCGATTGCGTATAGGTATACGTTAATATGGCAAAGTTATCATACATATCAGACTAATGCCATTGCCGAATAGCCAAATATAAGTATAATTAGTATTAGTATGTTAAGTCTCGGTTGTTTTTAACGACTTATCGAACCATATTGTTCTGTATTACATTAATCGGAGGGTAAATTGAGCAGTTTAATCAGCAAAGAAGCACTTGAAGAACTACACCTTCCTCAACCTTGCCAGCTCGGTATCATGGTTGACGATGTAGAAAAAGCCGCACCTGCATACTTGCATTTCACAGGTCAACAAGGCTTTAGGGAATATCGTATGCTTAATACAGAAGGAGCTATTTTCCGCGGCGAATCTGTCAACTTTGTCATAAAGATAGCTAAGCTTTTCTGGAATGAGCTTGAGCTAGAACTTATGGAAGTTGTTGATTCTCCATTCCATGCTGAATTTTACGAAAGACACGGTCAAGGCATTCATCATCTCGGCTTTCGCGTGAAGGATGTTAAAGCTTATTACCCTGTGTTCGAGAAGTTTGGTGCTCCCCTACTCTGTTCCAGCCATTGGATAAATAAAATCAACGGTCCCACCTGTTGCGCTTATTTCGATACCACAGAGAAGCTTGGCGTCATACTGGAGCTAGTGGGGCCTTATAAAGAATAAGTCATAAATTGAGCCCGGCAGGGCAAGTATTTTCCGGGCTGGATATGGCAGCATATCTTGATTATCTTCTGCTGATGTTATGTGCAATCACTAAAAGTGCTTGAGATTATATTCGCCGCATTTGACAGATTCGCTTTCGTGACATAAAGTATTTTCTTGAAAGGACGGACTAAACATGGTTCAAACGAAATTCCTAACCAAACAGGGCGAATCTGCTATTGCTGTGGCCAATCTACTTGTAGAATTTGAGAAGGGTGCGCGGTTGCCTAATATCAGCGATCTTTGCACAAAGCTGGGCGTAGGCGCAGGGACGGTTCAAATGGCGCTCAAAATGCTCGAGGATTCAGGCGAGATTACGCTTCAATCCCATGGCCATCAAGGTACCATCATAACAGATATTAACCGGGTGGGACTTTGGAAATTGGCTGGCAACGACTGGATTTCATGTACAATGCCACTTCCCTATACAAAGCGTTTTGAAGGTCTTGCCACCGCGCTTTACAAGCAGTTTGAAAGGGCTGCTGTACCCTTTAACATATCGTTCGTGCGCGGAGGAGCCATCAGGATTAAGCGCCTTGTGGACGCTAAAAATAATTTTGTTATATGCTCAAGAATGGCTGCAGAGCTCGCCAAAAAGGAGTTTCCGAAGCTCGAGATCCTGTTTGATTTCGGGGAAAATTCTTATATTGGTAAAAGCGGTCTCGTGTTTTCCGACGAAAATGAGACCCGTATAAGGGACGGCATGAAGATAGCAGTGGATAAACACTCTTATGACCACCCGAACATCATACATACTGTCTGTAAAGATAACGACGTTGAACTTGTCGAAATCAAGTATTCAGAGATATTCGCTAAGCTGGAATCCGGCGAAGTGAACGCAACTATCTGGAATTGGGACGAGCTTATCGAAAAGTATAACCGTAAGGTGCATACCATCGAACAAACTCCCCAAATGCGGGAAATCATCCATGAATCAGAAAAAGCTGTGTTGGTAGTAATGGGAAAAAACGCAAAATACAGGATGCTCCTTAGGGACATAATAGACTGTGAATCAGTTAAAAGAATTCAGAAAGAAGTAATAGACGGCAAAACAATGCCCTCTTATTGATTGTGCCGCAACAGAAGAGTGGTACGCAGCACGGCATGCTTTTATGTGTTGACAAACCGTATAGTCCTTGTATAAACTAAAGTTGCAAAAACAGAATTTCGTATATTCATTGGCTGTATGTTTACGCACGAAATTTAACATAAGGGAGTACACCATGCTTAATGCCATTTTTGACAGGCGCAGTATCCGCTCGTATACCGATGAACCTATCGATAGAGAAACGCTGACCTATTTGCTTCGTTGCGCTATAAAATCTCCAACTGCACACTATTTGCAGCCCTGGCATTTTGTAGCTGTGACAAACAAAGCATTATTGGATGAGTTCAATGCGGATTTTCACAGAGTATACAAAGACGCCCGACCAATAAGTAAAAAGCCTTTAACAGATGATTACAAACTTTTCTTTAACGCTCCCGCCGTAATCTTCGCGTATGTTGCACCACACGGGAATCAGTTCTCCCGTTTAGACTGCGCCATGGCGATTGAAAACGTCGCACTGGCAGCAACGGATCTTAAAATTGGTTCAGTTGTAATCGGGTACTCAATTATTATGCTCAATGAATACCCCGAACTGAACGAAAAGTATAAAAACCTATTCAACGTGCCGGAAGGATATGAGCCCGTGTTATCAATCGCACTTGGCAAAAGCAAAAATGCTTGGCCTGACCAAAGACCCAGAGACGAAAGCAAGTTCTCTATAATTGAATAAGGTATATTAATCGAATATATTTGCAGGGGTTCTAAAGCTTTAGAACCTCTGTTCTTATTTATTGCATAGAGCGCAAGGCGTATGAAGAAAACCGTTTTAACGAGCATTAACAATTAAGCAAAAATAAAGCAATCGAATGTTTTTATGGACGCCAATATTCAAGAATAACTGACAAGTTCATTGTTAAAGCGGATAAACATATACAAATCGATTTATAAATCGATTTATAAATTTTCTGAAATGCACCCTTGACATATGCAATAAATAGGGTTATCATTTGCGCATAATCAATATCCCGTTTACTGAATATTGAGAGAGACCCCTCACACTTCTATTCAATTCTCAAGGAGGATCAAAGATGCCAAAAGCCCATTATGACCCAATTATTTTCTGTCAGCGAGAATCGCTGAACATGGACGATTTCATAGTTGCAACATACTATGCAAAAGCTGAGACGACCGACGTTCTTATGCGTGCGGGTGCAATAGCTGTCGAGCAGACCACCGGAACATGGATGCGCGTTCCCGATGAAACCGACGATGTCAGAAGGGGTCACGTTGGCCGCGTTATCGCGGTGCATAACATACCCGGATATGAGCTCTCCTGTCCCACAAAAGAAAGAACCTTCATCATGCAGGTCGCTTTCCCATGGAAGAACATAGGTCAGCAGCTTCCCCAGCTTCTTTCTACTGTTTTCGGCAACATTTCCATGAGCGGCAACCTCAAACTACTTGACCTCGAATTCCCAAAATCTTTCACCGACGGATTTGCAGGTCCTCAGTTTGGTGTTAAGGGTGTACGTGAATTGGTTGGCTGCATGGACAGACCTCCGGTTCTGGCGATGATCAAACCCTGCACAGGGATACCTGTTGACGTTATCGAAAGACAGTTCTATAATCTTGCAATGTCTGGAATCGACTATATTAAGGATGATGAACTTATCGCCGATCCCGCCCATGCTCCCTACTATGAGAGGCTTGAAGCCTGCCTTAAGGCAAGCGACAGGGCTTTCAAGGATAGCGGTCACAGGGCGATTTATGTGCCCAACATCACCGACCGTCAGGACAGGGTGTTTGAGAAAGCCCATAGATCTATTGAAATGGGTGCACAAGCGCTCATGCTCAACTCTCATGCAACAGGCTACGGCGTTCTAGGCGCATTGGCAGCAGACAAGTCGATCAATGTTCCGTTGCTTTCACACCCATGCTATGCAGGTGCAGGCTATGTGAGCCCCGACAGCGGCATGTCCTCCTCCATCGTATTCGGTAAGTTCAGCCGTCTCGAAGGCGCAGACATGGTTGTGTACCCCTGCTCCTACGGCAAGGTTCCCTCTCTGCCCGACAGGTACGTCAGGGCTGCCCAGGGTATGCTCTCCGACTTCAACGGCTTGAAGAATTGCTTCCCGAGCCCGGCAGCAGGCCTGTATCCAGGACTTGTTCCTCAGATACTGAGCGACCTCGGCCCCGACGTTATGCTAGGCGCAGGCGCTGCAATGCACGCTCACCCCATGGGCATGAAGGCGGGCGTAGATGCTCTGCATCAGGCCGCAGAGGCATGGAAGAAAGACATTCCCCTCGAAGAGTATGCCAAGGAGCATCCCGAACTGCAGGCCTCCATCGATATCTGGGGCATATACAATCCCAACAAGTCGATTTTCGAGCTCACTAACTAATCGCGACCGTATAGACCAAAGGTTTTATCCAGGGCAGTGCATCTTTATTAGGTGCACTGCCTCGAAAGGAGCATAGAAGGTTTTGTACAATGTATCGTTGGAAGACAAGATTGTACTGATCACCGGAGCCGCCCAGGGCATAGGCAAAAGCATAGCTATTAAGCTTGCCGAGGCCGGATGCAAGGGCATGGCTATCATCGACATAAAGAAAGATGCAAACGGCGAACAGACCCAGCAAGAACTTGAAGAGTTTGGCGTCGAAGTGGAATTCATCGTTGGCGACGTATCCAGTGAAACTGTCATTCAGAATGCAGTAAAGCACTGCATGGACAAATGGGGTAAGATAGACATCCTCGTAAACAATGCCGGTATAGCATTCATGGATACACTCGAGACCGCCACAAGCGAGCATTGGGATCTCGTGCTAAATGTCAATCTGCGTTCTGTTTTTCTGACTCTCAAATACGTAAGTGCAGTAATGAAAGAACAGGGATTTGGCTCGATAATCAACATGTCATCTATCGCGGGTATAACGGGAGGAAGCACGGGGCCGGAATACGGTGCATCCAAGGCTGGAGTTATCGCTCTGACCAAATTTGCCGCTAAGACTCTAGGACCTTACGGCATACGCGTGAACGCTGTTGCACCCGGAACCATTGAGACCGACATGATAAAGCGAACTTATGCAACACTTGATGAAGAAACTGTAAAGAAGAAGCTCTCCAAAATACCAATGCAGAGAATGGGTGACCCTTCTGAAGTGGGAAAAGCGGTACTATTCTTAGCGTCCGACATGAGTAGTTATGTCAGCGGTGATACCCTCTGCGTAACAGGCGCGCGTATGGACTAATAGAATACGGCCTGAAGCCAAGTTTTTGACATTGCACCAATGCAGGTCAAAAACTCGGCTCTAGGTTGCAAATATTGACCAAAGTAAATTCAAAACTCCAGTCAACTAACAAACATAATTCCTAACTACAACACTCACACAAACCTTTACAACAACACAGAATAGTGCACATATCATATACGCATGTCAAAACAGTGTATGAAAAATACGTACTTCGATTCACAAAAGAATAAAGGAGAAACGAGATGACAAAGTACCTTTTAAGCATTGATAATGGTTTGACCAATTCAAAAGCGGTTCTTTTTGATACCAATGGGAATGAGGTTGCGGTTTCAAGGCGCTCGTTTGAAGTCAACTCGCCGCATGTAGGCTGGGTTGAAGCCAATGCAGAAACGCTTTGGGAGAAAACAGTTGACTGCATTCGCGAAGTAATTGCGAGTGCAGGAATCGATGCTGCGGATATAGGCGGAATCGGTTGTTGCGCCTACGGTAACGGTGCTTTTTTTGTAGCCAAGGACGGCAAGCCTAGCTACCCTGCCCTCGGATCTAATGACAACAGAGCTGTTGAGGTTGCTATCAGATTGTCAAAGTCACCCGAAAGCAAGCGGATAATTGAAATAAACAATACACCGATATTCTCTTTCCAACCTGCAGTAATCGCTCGCTGGCTCAAAGAAAATGAACCCGAAGTATACGAAAACACAGATTGGATATGCGCCTGCAAGGACTACATCAACTGTAAACTGACAGGCAATAAAATGCAGGAAAGGAATGACGTATCTGGAGCTGCATTTCTGGATATGCAGACAAGGGAATACTCACAAGAGCTTTTTGATCTATTCGGAGTGCCGGAAATGATGCAAAAGGTAGCGCCTCTTGCAGAGAAAAGCGACAGCATCGTTGGAACGGTTACCAAAGAAGTGGCCGAGCTTACCGGTCTGGCAGAAGGAACCCCCGTTTGCGCAGGCATGATGGACGTAGCCGCGGGTGCTATCGGCTGTGGTGTCGTGGACGAACGATACGGTTGCGCTATTGTCGGAACCTGGAGCATTGACGAAATCGTCACCGATAGATTTTTTAAAAACGCCACGTCTACGCAAGTATTTGCTGTAGGAGGCAAAATTCTCACGCTTAACAGTGGAGCAACTTCGACCGGTAACCTGGAGTGGTTTGTAAAGCAATTCGGCCCGCTACTAAAGGACACCATTGCTGCAAAGAATCAGTCCATATATGATTACCTTACAGAGCAAGCCGCACTCATAGGACCCGGCGGAACGAACGTCATCTATCTGCCTTACATCGGAACGCCCAATGCACATCCCTATGGTAGAGCGATGTTCAGCAACATACACTCCAGCAACAGTTTCACCGAACTTATACACGCTCTGTTTGAAGGCATCACTTTTGAGCATAAGCGCAATTTCGACATGCTTCTCGAGCAAGGAGCGAAAATTCCCGTGCTCAGGCTTGCTGGAGGCGGCGCAAAGAGCGCGTATTGGAGCCAAATGTTTGCTGATGTTATGAACGTACCCGTCGAAATCGTCAATGTGACCGAGATGAGTGGAATGGGTGCCAGCATAGCCGCGGGTGTAGGCGCAGGTATCTTTAAGAGCTATGAAGAAGCGTTTGCAAGCATGATCGATACTTCCAAGGTATTTGAGCCTATTAAAGAAAACACCGAAAAGTACCTGAATCGTTACAAGAGCTGGATTGCCACAGTTAACGGCATGTGCGAAGTTTGGGATAAGGGCGGAATCGCCCTAGAGTAGTACATATTTGTGCCCGGTTGGCAACAGGGTTAGCAAGAACAATAACTGATTTTACAAAGTGTAATACGAATCGGGAACTCGCAGCGCGGGTTCCCGGCTATTTTCTAATATGTTATTGACATATTTGTCGTTCAGCTTGTTGAACTTGGCTACAGGCACCATGCTGCCATTGTTGGCAATCGCCAGCTCAACGTCCTTACCCCCTTCTCCTTTGCCTTTAAGGGCGGCGGCGGCCTGGTTATACAGGGCTTCGCCCAACAGTTCCTTAAGTCCCATCTTCATTCCTCCCGATTAGGTTTTTCACGGGTAACCCGCCCGCGTTCCGGTCGCCGGTGTCTACGCCCCGACGCAGCGCAAAATAAAAACGCCCCGAGGGACGTTTGAAACAAATTAGAGAGTTTTCATACGCATCCAGCCTGCGCCATGGCGGCATTCAGCCGGCTCAACTGCACTGCAATCCATTCGACAACCGTCTCATCGCGTGCGATATCCGTAAGCCCGCTTTCGAAAAGGAATGCATGCACGATCTCATGCCGTAGAACTTTCTGCTTGTAGGCGTCCATATCCGAGAGATTCAACAACTCATCTGCGTACTTCTTTTTGATGGTGATCGTTCGCGCTGTATAATCGCAGTAGCCGTCTGCATCGGCTAGTTTCGAGTTCTCCTCCTCTGTCTGGCTTTGGATCGTCCATTCGCTTCCAAGAATATTAATTGTCATGGCTCCCTCCTTTGGGCATCAAAAAACCGCCTTGCTTTCGCTTGGCGGCCAAAATTGTGTTTAAGCAAACTTAATTACAGTCCCCGAATCCCTCCGAATATACAGCCAGATGTCTTACATTCGACCGCTTCAGAATTCCCGCGGATCGTATATTATCTCGTTCCCACATCTCGGGCACAAGACTTTGATCTTAGGATTCTCAAGTTTCTTTTCAAGAGCATCCCACTCTGCTTTTGTATAAGTTTTACGGTCGATAGCCATAGATAATCTCCTTGGCAACCTCTGAATACTTGAAATAATATCCTGCCTCTCTTGCTCTGTTGTACGCATCCACAATCAAGGCTGTGCGCTCTGCCTGGGATAGGTTGGGCGCCCTCAAAGCAGCAACATAGCTTGCACGCATTTCGTCTCGCCAATCGCCAACTGTATAGCCGGAAGGCGCAAACTTTAAGTGACCATAATATTCATGAGCAAGCACTACTTTTGATGACATCGTATCACGCGCATTTTTTGATGTCAAGTCAGGAAACACATCACCACGGACGTTTATGATGCCCGTATTGTCATCATATCCAGTGCGCGATCCGGCATTGAAGCGAAAAACCTCCTTACTTGCTCCAATATCATCAATTTCGGACAAGAGCGTAACCTGTTCCTCATCGGTTATGACTCGTCCAGGAGCCTGCCTTAAACCCATTGCCATGTCTCGCGAAAAGCCCCTGGTAGATACCGCTGTCTTTGTCCACTCCTCATAGGTCATATCCGCCGGGACAAGAATATAATTTCCGTCCTTGTCCCTCGCAGCCCGCATGTTATTTTCGGTTTCCAGACCGTCAAATACCGCTACGGTGGTGCACCGACAGCGCGGGTGAAAGGGTGGGTAGTTCTCACCCATCCGGGCATCCGCGACGGCGTGTTCCTGCCCGTCTTTGGGACCGCAGGTTTTACAGGTGCGTTCATCCAACTGGACAAGAACCTCGTATCGCTCGATTCCGCAGTCCTTGT
>ENA-UOOM01002858-UOOM01002858.1-fermentation-metagenome-genome-assembly--contig:-NODE-2858-length-13469-cov-43.115775_pt1 | contig 13469 bp, 17 predicted proteins | sample MGYA00245781_ERZ724031 | MGnify/ENA primary metagenome ERZ724031 (study PRJEB28704, sample SAMN03018317) | fermentation metagenome | biome: anthropogenic terrestrial biome; feature: soil... | reverse complement strand
AAGAGATTATCTTGGCTCTACTACTTTGCAACCTTCTATGTTGCCCTGCTGGCGCTTTGTGTTATGATTTTCCGTATTGAGATATGATAACCGAATACATATCCACCCTGGCAGAGAATTCGGCAAGGTGCCGTGTGAGATATGGAATTTGGCTAGGAATCCAGAAGCTGCAGATGAAGAATTCGATTCGGATATCCAGTCCCGCCTGAAAATTCTGCGACAGTGAGGGTCCGTCCCTACTGTCGCATTTGGATTACACGGAAAGAATAATAAAAATAATTATCAAGGACATATTGACAAGAGTTGATATGAAGCATATACTATAACATATCAAATATTTTCGATATGAGGTGGCGATGTGGAAACAATGCATAAGGAACATTCACAAGTATTTAAAGCTCTTTGCGATGAAAAGCGCTTGCGCATACTTGAGTTGCTTCGTGACGGAGAAAAATGTGCATGTAAACTTCTAGAAAACCTGGATATCGGACAGTCTTCTCTATCCTATCATATGAAGATACTTGTTGAATCTGGCATCGTAGAAAGCAGGCAAGAGGGTAAGTGGACTCATTATAAGATTTCAAAGCGAGGCAGTAAAAATGCTATTGAACTCTTAAATAAGCTGACATTAACAGATAACAACGAACATGATAACTGCTGTAAACAGTAAAAAAACCCTGGTTATAATATAAGCAATTTGAAAGTGAGGGTGTTGTGTAATGGAGGCAATTAAGGCTATATGGGAATTTGTTCAAAACCAATTACTTGGCATGAAATGGCTGAGTGATTTAATCGGTAATGGATTAGCAGCGTTTGGTTTAGATATATCCAACCGCTGGATTGGAAGTATCCAGTTTTTTGTTTATGACGTTATAAAGATTAGCTTTTTATTATGTTTTTTGATTTTTATCATTAGCTACATCCAAAGTTATTTCCCGCCAGAACGCAGCAAGAAGATATTAGGCCGCTTTCATGGCATTGGAGCAAACTCAGTTGCAGCCCTGCTTGGAACAGTAACTCCGTTCTGTTCCTGCTCATCGATACCATTATTTATAGGCTTTACATCCGCAGGTTTACCGCTCGGAGTAACTTTTTCATTCCTTATCTCTTCTCCAATGGTAGATCTCGGCTCTCTTGTCCTGTTGATGAGTATATTTGGGGCCAAGGTTGCTATTTTATATGTGATATTCGGCCTTATCATTGCCGTGATCGGTGGTACTGTCATCGAGAAACTGCACGTGGAAAAGCATGTGGAAAGTTTTATTTTTACAGCCGGAAGTGTCGATATAGAGTCTCCGGAACTGACAAAAAAAGACCGGCTGACCTATGCGAAAGAGCAAATGCTTTCAACCTTTAAAAAAGTTTTACCGTATATCCTTATCGGTGTTGGGATAGGAGCAATGATCCACAACTGGATTCCCGAGGAGTGGGTGGTATCCCTGCTTGGAAGAAATAACCCCTTCGGTGTAATATTGGCGACACTTATTGGTATCCCAATGTATGCCGACATTTTTGGCACTATTCCCATTGCAGAAGCACTGCTATTTAAAGGGGCACAGCTGGGCACGGTATTGTCTTTTATGATGGGGGTCACCACTTTATCCCTACCATCCCTGATCATGCTTCGCAAGGCTGTTAAGCCGAAGTTGCTGGCATTGTTCATTGGTATTTGTACGCTAGGAATTATACTTGTCGGTTATTTGTTCAATGCTTTGCAGTCTTTTATCGTGTAGGGGGGACTATTATTATGGCAAAAACCTGGTATCCTGTTATTGACTACTTGAAATGCAGCGAATGCGGCACCTGTGAAATAATGTGCCCCAATGGCGTTTACGACGTTGAAAAGGCCCCCTCGCCGGTTGTAAGGAACCCCGCGGCATGTATTGAGCACTGTCACGGATGCGGGAATTGTTGCCCGGTTGGAGCAATTACCTATGTTGGAGAAGAAACGGGTTGGATGCGGCCAACCGGCAGCCAAGCAGATGAAGAACCATGTTGCACCTGCGGTCGTGAAGATGTTACTAAGAAGAAGGTGGTTATTGATTATCTCTATCTTGACCTGCAAAGTTGTGACCGCTGTATCGGAACAGATGGTGTTTTGGACGAGGTTATGATGATTCTCACCCCGGCACTGAAGCTTGCGGGCTGCGAAGTGCTATATAACAAAATTGAAATTAAAACAGAAGAGCTTGCCAGGAAGTATCAATTTCTTTCTTCTCCAACCATTCGTGTGAATGGAATTGATATTTGCCGCACAGTAGCAGAGAATAGTTGTGGTTGCTGCAGTGAAATTAGCGAGTCAGATGTGGATTGTAGAGTATTTGAGTATAATGGCGAAACTTATGAGGTGCCACCCAAGGAAATGCTTGCAGAAGCAATTCTGCAATTTGTCTTTGGACTGTCAGAGCGTAGTTGTACCTGTAGCAATTATGAGCTTCCTGAAAATTTAAAGACATTTTTTAGGGGAAAGAAAAATACTGAATGCTCATGCGGAGGTAACTGCTGCTGATGGATAAGAGAATTATAAGCAGAGACCCATTTGAATTTGTACAGAATTTTTTTTTAGCTAGAAGCAGCTCATTGGCTTTTAAATGTTCTACCTTGGTTTCTAAAGCAATATGAAAAAGGAGAGATTGATTATGGCATTGTTTGGCAAACAAAATAAAAAAGAGGAAACTTCATCCTGCTGCTGTTGTGGTAGCTGCGATGCCGAGACTATGGCAAAGGCAGAGAAAGCAAAGTCAGAAGGCGCTTCGGTTAAAATACTTGGAAGCGGTTGTGCTAGATGCAACCAGCTAGAGGTTGCTACAAGAGACGCATTAAAACAGCTTGGAATGGATGCTACTATCGATCATATAACGGATTTTGCACAAATTGCCGCTTATGGAGTTATGTCAACTCCGGCTCTTGTGGTTGATGGTAAAGTGGTGTCATATGGAAAAGTATTGAAAGCTGAAGAGGTTATGAAAATATTGCAGAAGGTCAGATAGACAGCTGATAGCTACCCGGAAAGAATCTAACGACTTTCCGGGTAGACATATATTTAGGCGACTTAATAAGGCAGGCGCTTGGTATCGTTGATGCTTTCCTTTTTTTCCCTGTCGATGTAGTAATAACAATGGGGTGCAATGTTGAATGTCCTTACCTTCCTTGTAAACAACGTGAGGATTGGGGACTAAATGACCCAACAGGTAAAAGTGATGAGGAGTTTGAAAAGGTGATATCAACAATAGATATGAGGATTAAGGAGCTAAGAGAAAAGCTGAGATAAATATTAGCGCCGATTGCAATCATGTATTGCTGCGGTTTCCCCTGCCATCATTGTTCCCGGAATGCTAAAATTAATGGAAAGTGGATACGGAAGACATAAGGGCGTCCTCAGATGATTTTGGCTGATGCCTCTGTGGACTATGTGCTTGTCATTGTGTTATTCTAGCCTTACTGTAACTGGAGGATAACGGAAAAAATTCACTAAGATTAAAGTTCACTACGGAAATAAGCATGGGAAAGGATACTGCAATGGAAAGGTTAACACAACCGTTGGATAAACAAGGGAGCTATATTGTAGATCTTACGCAGGTCAGTCCCGATCCCGGTGGTTGCACTGGAGAAGCAATAACAGGCTGGGCAGATTTGAGGACTTTTATGAGCATTTGCTGGAAAGCCAGAGAGAGATTCCAAAAGAGCTGCAGAAGCTTCGCAATGAGGGTAAAGAAAAAACTGTGACATATAAAGAGTTAATGGTAAAAAAGCTTAACACCAGTCATATTTTAACTCTATTGAAAAGGTATGGTCTCTAAGAAATGACAGACGAAGAGAAGAGGATGCTAAGTGTCTGCGGAGTCCGTTGCCGGACTGATTGCAAAGCTTATAAGACAGAGTGCGAGGGTTGCAATGAATTGAGTGGCAAGGTGTCCTGGGCCCAGTTCTACGGGAAAACCCATTGCCCAATCTACGAGTGTATAGAACAAAAATGCATTAAGTCATGCAGAGAGTGCGGCAAGGCTCCGTGTGAGATTTGGCATTCAACTAGGAATCCAGATGCCACAGATGAAGAATTCGATTCGGATATTAAGTCCCGCCTGAAAAATCTGCGTCAGTAAAGATTCTCCCCACTGGCGCAAGTTAACATAATTTGGGGGTGAGGGGATGGCAAACTATGTCTTAAATGGCATTATGGGTTTATGTGTAGCTGATGCTTTAGGTGTACCTGTGGAATTTATGGATAGAAATACTCTTGCAGACAACCCTGTGGTTGGTATGAGAGCATACGGCACATATAATCAGCCTGCAGGCACTTGGTCAGATGATACAAGCATGACCCTATGCCTTGCAGACAGCCTTTCCAGGGGATTGAATTATAATGATATAATGCAGAATTTCCTTAAATGGTTTAAGAAAGGTGAGTTTACTCCCTTTGGCTCTGCTTTTGATATTGGCAATACCACCAGGCAAGCACTGAAGAGGTTGGAACAAGGGGCAGCTCCTTTAGAATGCGGTGGAAATACTGAATACGATAACGGCAATGGCTCACTGATGCGAATACTGCCGCTTCTCTTTTATCTGCAATCCGTTTACGGAAGAGAATTTTACCAAGAAGATGAAGCTTTTGCGGTCATTCATAAGGTTTCTGCTTTGACTCATGCCCATAAACGCAGTCAGATTGCTTGTGGTCTATATATCTCAGTTGCCGCCATGCTTCCCGGTGAAATGAACTTGAAAGAGGCAGTAAATCTTGGCATAGGCAAGGCTATGGAATACTACCAAAATCAAGAGGGGTTTGTTGAGGAACTCAAATTTTATAATCGCTTAAAGGATAAGGACTTTGCCGATCTTCCGTCAGAAAGCATTCGCAGCGGCGGATATGTGGTTAGTACCTTGGAAGCTGCGATTTGGTGTCTCTTGAACACGGAAAACTACAAAGACTGTGTTTTGAAAGCAGTTAATCTGGGCAGTGATACGGATACAGTGGCTGCAGTTGCAGGCGGATTGGCAGGCTTAAAATACGGATATACTGCTATTCCGCAGGACTGGCTTGGGGTTATTGTAAAGCGAGAATACATAGAAAGTCTGTGCAATCAATTTTATTTTGCAATAACAAGATAAGTTATGAAATCTCGCGCTCTGGAACCAGTGTAAATCTATGCATTGGAGGCAGGTAGATAAGATTGCTTTGAACTCCTCTTTGAAATGATTGTCAGACATTAAGGAGGATAAAATGGATATCAGGTCCAGTTTTGTTTAGAAATACAGATCCCGCTCTCCCCTCTCGATGCGGGAGAGTTTTTCTTCAGTCAGACTGCGAATTTTGGGGTTTTCAATTTGTGGCAGGTGTTTTTTAATGACTTCTTCGCCTAAGCGACGGGTTTCTGGGGAAGCATAGTCCAGCAAATATTCCTTGAATGTAAGAATAGCATTGGGCTGGCAGGTGTTGTGAATCTCCCCTGCCTTGGCCAGGGCCATAAAGCGATCGCCTGTGCGCCCCTGGCGATAACAGGCCGTGCAGTAGCTGGGCAGGTAGCCGGAGGCGCAGACACTGGCGAGAACAGCGTCAACGCTTCTGTGGTCGTCCACGTCAAATTGCACAGAAGTGGATTCTTCACTGTCTGCCTCTTCTTTGTATGCGCCGACACCGGTGCAGCTGCCGGCTGAAATTTGCGAGACGCCATGATCCAAGAGTCTATCCCGAAAATCTGCCCTTTCACGGGTTGAGAGGATCAAACCTGTATAGGGGACAGCCAGGCGGAGAATGGCGATAATCTTGGCAAATTCTTCGTCTTTCACAAGATGAGGAAATTTGTTGATGTCCATTCCCTGAGCAGGACGCAGGCGGGGCACAGAGATTGTGTGGGGGCCCACACCAAAACGTTCCTCCATGTGGCGGGCATGCTGCAGCAGGGCCAATACTTCGAATTTGTAGTCATAGAGGCCAAACAGAACCCCAAATCCCACATCATCAATGCCGCCTTGCATAGCTCTGTCGTGGGCGGTCGTGTGCCAGTCATAATCTCCTTTGGGACCCGTTGGGTGCATTTCCCTATACGTTTGGCGGTGATAGGTTTCTTGAAAAAGAATATAGGTGCCGATTTGGGCTTCCTTTAAACGCTTGTAATCTTCAACTGTAGTGGCGGCGATATTCACATTTATGCGGCGAATGCTGCCGTTTTTAAATTTGAGGCTGTAAATGGTGCCGATGGATTCGAGGATATACTCCAGAGGGCATTCAACCGGGTGTTCTCCGGCCTCCAGGGCAAGCCTTTTGTGCCCCATGTTTTCCAGGAGCTTGACTTCCTCGGCCAGTTCCTCCTGAGTCAGTTTGCGCCGTTTAAAGGGGTTGTCCTGTTTGTAACCGCAGTAAACGCAATTGTTGACGCAGTGGTCGCTGATATAAAGGGGAGCAAAAATGACTACTCGCTGTCCGTAAATCCTGCTTTTCACTTCTTTTGCCGCGGCATAAATGTCATGCAAAAGGGATTTATCTGTAACCTGCAGCAGGGCGGCTGTTTCCGGCAGGGTCAGGCCTTTTGCTTTCCGGGCCTTGTCAATGATTGTCCTGATATCCTCAACTCTTGTTTTCTGCGCCTCCTGCAAAAGCGTTTCAATCTCTTTCTCAACAATAAAGTCCGCTCTTTCCCATTGCTGTTTTTGTTCAGTTTTAACCATGTTTAATCATCCTCTCTGCTTATGTCTGACGGAAAAATAACATCTTTAATCTCCGGAAAGGGAGACAGTGCTCGTGGCAGTACACCCATCAGGTGAGCGATTGCCACGCCGTAATTGACGATTGGCACATCGTTTGCTTGCGCCTGGGCCAGGCGGGACAACATTTCCCTGCGATTGATCATGCAGCCGCCGCAGTGAACAATCAGGGAAAATTCCTGGAGAGTATCGGGAAAAGCAGTGCCGCTGACCCATTCAAACTGCAGTTCGCCGCCAACATGTTGACGCAGCCAGTTGGGAATCTTCACTCGCCCGATATCGTCTTCTACCGGGTGATGGGTGCAAGCCTCCGCCATCAGAATCTTGTCTCCCGGCCGCAGTTTATCTATAGCCTTGGCGCCTAGGGCTAGGGAGTGCAGATCTCCTTTTTGGCGGGCAAAAAGAATTGAAAAAGATGTTAACAGTATATCCGGCGGTGTTGCGGCATCTGCTTGTTTAAATACCTGGGAATCCGTAATCACCAAGGCGGGCTTTTGGTTTAACAGCTTAAGGGTGGCTTCGAGTTCAGTTTCTTTACAGATGGTTGCCATGCCGTTGTGATCGAGAATGTCCCGCAGTGTTTGCACCTGGGGCAGAATCAGTCTCCCTTTAGGAGCTGCAGAATCAATGGGAGTAACTAAGACAACATGGTCCTTAGGAGTGAGCAGATCGCCGACAATGGGCCTGTCATCCCATGTGAGAGGCGCATTGCGGATAATCGCCATCTTTAGTTCATCGATGCCGCAACTGCTTGCAGCGCTGACCCTTACCGCATCAAACCCTGTCCTCTCTTTCAGGCTCTCGGCAGATTCCGGGCCGGCGGGTGTCAGGTCAGACTTATTTAACACAATAATCACAGGGATATTTTTCTCCCGGCTGATTCCGAGGATTTCTTCTTCATAGGCCGTCAAAGAGCATCCAGCCTCGACAACAAGCAACACAAGGTCGGTTTTATTCAGCACTGAAAACGAACGCTTGACCCTGAGCTCTCCCAGTCTACCTGCATCATCCAGTCCTGCAGTATCAATAAGCACCACTGGTCCTACAGGCAAAATTTCCATAGATTTATATACGGGATCTGTGGTTGTGCCGGCAACATCCGAAACCAGGGCAATATTCTGATTGGTTATAGCGTTGATCAGACTGGATTTGCCCACGTTGCGCCGGCCAAAAATAGCGATGTGCAACCGATTTCCTCTAGGAGTATTGTTCATCCGCTTCCCCCCGTTTCTTAAAATCCCGGCTAAATCCGGGCTTGGGACTGTGCCCCTGCCCTTGACCCACGGTGCGGCCAAGAGAATTTATCATGTCGCTGACGCACTGCCGGCAATTGTTTTGGTTGGCATTGAGAAGGTCTTTATTGGGATAGATTGCGTACAAGCTCCTGAAGCGTTTGGGCGTGACATTGGGCATGATGACATTGGCGCCGCTCCAGAGAGCCTTTTGCCTGCCCTGGGCATCAATGGTGCTTAATGCCGTTGTGACAGGCAGGTGGGCTTGGGGCAATAACAGCCTGGTTAGGGCAATCATTTTTAAAGTCATCTCAACCGTACCGGGAGCGGCTCCTGCAAGGGGCGTATGGGGATTGGGAATAAAGGGACCAATGCCGGCCATTTCTACGTCCAGTTCTTTAAGATACAGCAGGTCTTCGGCTAAAATTTCCGGTGTCTGCCCCGGTAATCCCACCATGCACCCAGAGCCCACCTGATACCCTGTTTGCCGCAGATCTGCCAGACAGCGCCTACGCTCGGCAAAAGACATATCCGGATGGAGTTTGCTGTAGAGCAGTGTGCTGGCAGTCTCATGTTTGAGCAAATAACGGTCAGCACCGGCTCTGCGCCAGTAAAGGTATTCTTCATAGGGGCGCTCGCCACAGCTTAAGGTTACCGCCAGGTCCAGTTTCTTCAGCCTTTTTACAATGGCGCCAATCATATCTGCGTCATAAAGACTGTCTTCACCAGATTGGAGAACAACGGTCCTGTAGCCAAGCCTACAGGCAGCCAACGCCGCCTCATAGATTTCGTCGGCGCTCATGCGGTAACGCTTAAGAGTGGGATTCCCTCGCCGCAATCCGCAATAGCGGCAATTCCGTTGGCAGCAATTAGAAAACTCAATTATTCCCCGCAGATGGACTTCATCTCCTACATACTGCTGACGGACTTGGTCTGCTGCCGCGAAAAGGGCAGAGGCCCTGGAAGATTCGCAGGCTAAGATGGATACAAGCTCTTCTTTGCTCAGTTGTTGGGTTTTTTTGGCCTTGCGAATAATTAGCTGAATCTCCCGGTTCATCCAATCACCCTTTACTTTTTAGTCAGTGCCGATTTAACGCTGACTCCTTTTACTTCCCCTAACCTTCCTGTCAGGGAACCAATCTCATCGGTTGTGCCGTCAACGATCAGGGAAATTACCGCGACGTGCCGATCCCTGTAAGGAATACCCATTCTGCCGACGATGATTTCACCATGCTCACTGAGGATGCTGTTCACCAGCGGGACAAAATTCCGGTCCTCAATCACTATTCCTACGACGCCAATGCGGTTTTCCACTTTTTCTTTTCTCCCTTCTAAAAATAAAAAGCTTGCCCGAAGCGCTGCAAATGCGCCAAAGCAAGCTTAAATAAGCAAATATGCAAGCTCCCTTTTCCAGCAGGTTTCCCCTTTGGCGCAGGATATCTTATTTGTTCCATCCTTGAGTGGAGCAGAACTCTACCCTCAGATTGTGATTAACTTCACAATACAACATGATGAACTGGTTGTCAAACTTTATTAACAAAATGTTAAAATCCTTAGTGGATCTGCCCTGCAAGGGTGAGCAACGCTTATATTATTGAAGTCAAGTTGTTACGAGATCATTTTTTACATAAATAAATAAAAACTGTTGACGGCTAAAGGGTATAACTATATAATATACCTAACCAGATTAGGTATCGGAGGGGATGGATTGAATTATTCAAGTGAAATATTGCGGGGAAACACTGAAACGATTATATTGGCCATCCTCATGAAACAAGACTCTTACGGCTACGAAATAATGAAAACCATCATTGAAGGCGGCAAGGGCTTATTCAGTATAAAGGATGCGACAGTGTATACAGCCTTCAAGCGTATGGAGAAGGATAAATTGATTTCAAGCTATTGGGGTGACGAGGAAGGCAGCGCAAGGCGCAAATACTATCGGATTACCCCAAAAGGCAAGGAAGTGTATGTTCAGAAAGTAAATGAATGGAAAGAAATCCAAGTTGTCTTGAATAACCTGATCGGAGGCGACCTATGATGGAAAAGAAATTAAGAAAATTCATCAATAGAAAGTTTTTCTTATATCCGAAAACAGATAAGATTATTGAGGTCCGTGAAGAATTATATTCCATCATGCTGGATAAATATAATGATTGCCTGGATTCTGGAATGGCCAAAGAAGACAGCTATAAAAATGCCATTGAAATGACCCTTGACTACAAAGATGCCGTCAAAGAGGTAGAAACAGGTAGTTCCCTCAGCGCCTTGAAAAAAAATCTAATCAGTACTGCGTCTTTCAGCACATTTTATTTTCTTACATTAACTGCAATCTATCTTTTTGTCAGCATAGTTGTGCTCAAGTCCTTTAATATGACTTGGCTAGTACCTGTTGGCGGCGCCTTTTTATATTTGTTTTATTTCGCATTAAACGGATATCAATATGCAAGATTATTTAATTTTAAAGCTTTTAAGCGGTGCGGGATAGCCTTAATTTATGGCAGCTTAATACCTATTCTTTATGTTTTCCCCTCTCTGTATTTATCTGTTGTGCATTCCAAAAATGTTTGGGGACACAGCTGGCTGATTGTGGTGATTATCGTATTTCTTTATATCATGACCGACTACACAGCTAACAGAAAACATTTTTCAACACTAGAGCGAGACATTCACCTTTTGGCAGCGGGCTTGGTGCTGACAACCATCCTGTATTTATCTGCATCAATCTGGTTCCATCTCTGGGGTAGCGCCTGGATTCTTTATGTAGTATATTTAGCGCTTGTATCCTTGACATTTTATATCAGCGAGAAAATGGGAAGGTCATAAATCCAGTTAAGGGGGGAGTACACGTGGGCGTAAGAGAAATTTGCGTCTTTGGGGATTCAATCGCTAAGGGAGTTGTATTGCATCCTATTACAAGCCGCTACGAGATTATCAAGCTGAATATTGAAAAGCTTTTTGGGAGAAATAAGGTTAATATCAAGAATTATTCAATGTTCGGATGCACCGTTGCAAAAGCCTTGTCTTTAATAAAGAGGCATGCTCGTGAACTAACGGGGTATAACAGCGTTTTTCTTGAAGTGGGGGGCAATGATTGCGATTTCGCCTGGAATGAGATTGCTGCTAATCCAGAAAAAGAGCATGTTCCCAAAACTCCTCTTGGAGAATTTAAAAGTTTATATGAACAGGTAATTGAAGAAATCCGCAATAATGGCGGCAAGCCAACCATACTTACACTTCCCCCATTAGAACCAAACCGCTTTTTCAACTGGGTATCCAAAGGGATTAACAAGGACAACATACTACAATGGCTCGGCGATGTGGATATGATCTACCGCTGGCAGGAGATGTATAATATAGAGGTTATGCTGTTGGCCACCAAAATGGATGTGCCCATAATTGATATCCGAAGTGCATTTCTGAAACGCAACAACTACGGGGATTTAATCTGTTCTGATGGCATCCATCCCAATAATGACGGCTATGATTTGATTTTCAAAACCATTGGCGAACAATACCAACACCAATTAACGGTATAGGGAGGTATGTTAACTGGTTAGTTAGGTGATAGTTCCAATCAATTGCAATGCAGTTGTTTTGCAGAAGGGAGAATATGAATGAATAAATTTATGCTCACATGCTGTTCAACAGCTGATCTGCCTTATGAGTATTTCCAAGCAAGGAAAATCCCCTTCGTTTGTTTTCACTACATGCTGGATGGTAAAGAGTATGCTGATGACCTTGGGCAAACCATTTCTTTCGCTGAATTCTACAGGAGAATTGAAGCGGGGGCAATGCCTACTACTTCTCAGGTCAGCGTAGGGCAGTTTATCGACTTCTTTGAGCCTTTTTTAAAGAATGGTCAAGATATTTTGCACGTTTCTCTTTCCTCAGGCTTATCTGGGTCCTATAATTCAGCAGTTGTTGCCAGGGATCAGCTGCTGGAGAAATATCCTGATAGTACAATCATCATCGTCGATTCTCTGGGAGCCTCATCAGGTTACGGGCTGCTCATGGATATGTTGGCAGACATGCGGGACAGAGGCGAAGGAATTGAAGAGGTACATGCCTGGGCAGAGGAAAATAGACTCAAGGTGCATCACTGGTTCTTTTCCACGGATTTGTCCCACTATAAGCGGGGGGGCCGCATTTCTGCCGCCGCTGCGATTATGGGCTCTTTGCTCAATATTTGTCCCCTGCTAAATATGAGCTATGACGGAAAGCTCATTCCCCGCAAGAAAGTCCGCAGCAAAAAGCGCGTCATAGAAGAAATAGTACATATGATGGAGGCCCATGCGATCGACGGCGCCGCTTATTCCGGCAAATGCTTTATCTCCAATTCCGCCTGCTATGATGACGCCCGCAAGGTCGCCGACCAGGTGGAAGCGAAATTCCCTCGTCTCAATGGGCCAGTCATGATCAACAGCGTCGGCACCGTCATCGGTTCCCATACCGGACCCGGCACTGTAGCCCTTTTCTTTGTCGGTGACAAGCGGGAAGATTAACACCGGGGACGGACCTTTTTGTCGCAAAATCGACACTGGATCTCGGTGGATGGAGATTTTTGACCCGCCGTAACAGGTATTGCTAAAATTTTTCCCCTAACCAGCTTTACAGGCAGTATTTATAATATAGATAAGTTTATATTTGGGGGGGGTACTGATAAATGAAGATAGCCCTTGTTACTGACAGCACTGCAGATTTGCCCCAGCAGCTGATAAAACAGTGGAAGATACTTGTATTACCCTTGAAAGTAAGCTTCGGCCATCAGCAATATTTGGACTGCGAACTGACTTCTGAAGAATTTTACACCCGTTTGGCGGCAGAATCCGAGCTGCCTAAGACTTCTCAGCCCTCGCCGGAGGATTTTGCTTCTGTCTACGCAAGCGCCCTGGCGGAATACGATGAAGTTATTTCTGTCCACATCTCTTCCGGACTCAGCGGCACCCTCAATTCCGCCTATGTGGCTGCGGAAAAGTTCGCGGGCAAGGTGCATCTTGTCGATTCCCGCTCCATTAGCTTAGGCATTGGTCAGCAGGTCTTGGAAGCAGCCAAGGGAATCCAAGAAGGCCTTACAGTCCAGGCTGTGCTGGACCGGATTAGCATGATGCGGGATAAAATGGAAACAATTTTCACCCTGGACACGCTGGAATATCTGCATAAGGGCGGTAGAATAGGAGCGGTCAAGGGACTGCTGGGATCGCTACTGCACATTAAGCCCGTCATTCGCGTAAATGAGGAGGGGGTCTATGTTCCCGCCGGCATTGCCCGCAGCCGGGAAAAGGCTCTCTGTGGGATTGTCTCCGCCCTGGAGCATGCGGCCGTTGGCCGGACTGTCAAGGCCCTGGCAATCGCCCATGGAGCAGCCAAGGATGCGGCAGAGAAACTTCAGGACAAACTGGAATCAGTATTTAATGTGCGGGCTTCTTTGTTTACCCAGGTGGGTCCGGTAATCGGGGTGCATACCGGTCCCGGCACTGTTGGCGCTTCTATTGTTTTTGCATAGGGGCTGTTTCAAGATGGGATAGCCCTTTTCCT
>ENA-UOOM01002857-UOOM01002857.1-fermentation-metagenome-genome-assembly--contig:-NODE-2857-length-13474-cov-4.229600_pt1 | contig 13474 bp, 12 predicted proteins | sample MGYA00245781_ERZ724031 | MGnify/ENA primary metagenome ERZ724031 (study PRJEB28704, sample SAMN03018317) | fermentation metagenome | biome: anthropogenic terrestrial biome; feature: soil; material... | reverse complement strand
TGGGGACACCGGGGCAGTGCCTGCTCCGCGGCGGTTTCGTGACAAAGTGACGAGAGGAGGGAGGTTCAAAAGACCGTGAACGTCCTTGGTATAACCTATGCTGCCCTCGCCGCGCTCTGCTGGGCGATCGCCCCCATCCTCCTCAAAAAGGGTCTGACGGGCATGAGCCGGGTTCAGATGCTGACGGCTCGGACCGTCACGTTCGCGGGGAGCGTGACGTTGTTCTCCTGCATGGAGGGCGTCCCTCTGAACGGGCCTCCCTCCTTCGAGCTGCTCTTTTTGATAGGGACAGTGGTACTGTCGGGCAACGTGCTGGGGGATTTGGCCTATTTCAGGGCGATCCAGCAGATCGGTGCAAGCAGGGCCGTGGCCATCGCCTGCAGTTACCCCATCTTCGTGATCCTGGGTTCGACGGTCTGGCTCGGCGAGCCCATGACACCCTCCGTCGTCCTCGGCACGGTGCTCATCGTCGGCGGGCTGATCCTGCTGCGAGGGGGCATCTGGACGCCCCGAAAAGGGGCACGGGATCAAGACCGCGACGGATCGCAGACGGACGGGGACCACCACCCCGCCGAACACCGGAGCGCGGAGGAACGGGCAGCGATGCGCTCGGGCTTCTTCTTTGCCATCCTGACGGCCTTCAGCTGGGGGTGCGCGCTGCTGTTGCAGAAGTGGCTCATCTCAGAGCGACACATCGCGCCGGTCACGGTGACGCTCTGGAGGAGCTACTTCCTCTTTGTCCTCTGCTGGAGCTCCTGGGTCACGATGGAGCTGCGCTCGGGGCGAAATCCTCTGGCCATCTTCCGTCTCGGCTGGAAACCCTGGTTCTTGGCCTCTGTGGCCGGAGGAGCGGGGCTCGGAGCGGGCGGATACTTTTTCGCGAAGGGGCTCCAGCTCATCCCCGTCTCCGTCGGAACGCCCATATCGGCGACGAGCCCGCTGATCACGGCGCTGATCGGCGTCGTCTTCCTGAAAGAGACGGTGACGATCCTTCAGTGGATCGGCATATGCGTCGTCTCCGTCGGCGTGCTGGTGGTGAGCCTGTAGGGTCCTCTCCGGCGACGGTCGTCCACCGGGGCGCGTCCCTTGCTCACCGCCGCGAAGGGTGAGGCGCGCAGCCGCGTGAAGGGGTGCCTGATGAGGAGAGAGCCCCGTCGGGGCGAGGCGAAGAGGTGTCTTCGACAAATCCGGACAGAGCAGGAGGGGAGGACCGCGGTCCTCCCCTCCTGCCTTGCGTACCGGGCGATTGACCTCCCGGGAAAGAGTGCTACTCCTTGGTCACTCCCTTGACGAAGATGAGCTCCAGCGGGGATTCCACGAGCCCCTTCACGTTGCTCCTCCTGCCGTTCACGTTGTCGAGGACGTAGAGGGTGAGCCAGGGCGCGTCGGCGATGATGAGCTTCTGAGCCTCCAGGTAGGCCGCCTTGCGCTTCTCGGGGTCGTTCTCCGTCATGCCGATGTCGACATACCTGTCCACCTCGGTGTCGGAGTAGAAGGAACGGTTCCCGCCCTCGGGGATCCACTGCTTCGTGTGGAACAGGGGGCGGAGAACCCAGTCGGAGTCTCCCGTGGAGGGGGACCAGCCCATGAGGAAGAGCTGGGACTTGTTCTCCTCGGGCTTCACGGACGTAGCGGCGAGGAAGGCCGCCCAGTCCATGGTGGAGAGCTTGGCGTCGATCCCTATCTCGTGGAGGTACCCCTGCACCGCTTCGGCGGTTTTCAGGTCCATGGGGTACCGTCCGTTGGGCGACCAGAGGTTCAGCTCCAGCCTCTTCCCGCCCTTCTTGGGGATTCGGTCGCCGTCGGTGTCCTTCCAGCCGGCCTCGGCGAGGAGCGCTCTGGCCTTCTGGGGGTCGTACTTATAGCCCTCTACCGGAGCGTAGCCGTTCACCGCGTAGGCCATGGGGGAGTCTATGGGGCGGGCGTAGCCCTTGAGGATGTTTCTGCAGATGGCCTCCCGGTTCACGGCATAGTTTATTGCCTGGCGGACCTTGGGGTCCTTCAGGGTGGGGTCGAGGTTGTTCATGGCGATGTACATGACCCTCATGCCGGGCTGGATCGTCAGTGCGATGTTCTGGTCCTTCTTGAGACGCTCCACTTCGAAGGCGGAGATCCGCTCGGCGATGTCGATCTCGCCGGTCTCGAGCATCATGGTTCTGGCATTGTCGTCCGGGATGGACATGAAGACCACCGTCTCCATGGCCGGTTTCCCTTCCCGGTACTTGTCGAAGGCCTCGAGGGTGATTCTGTCGCCTTTCTGCCAGCTCTTGAACTTGAAGGGCCCCGTCCCCGAGGGGTTGTTCTTGATCTCCACTCCGGAGTCGATGCTCGTCGGGTCGATGATGATGGCGGCCGTATGGCACATGGTATGAAGGAACGGGCCGAAGGACATGGAGAGGAGGAACTGGACCGTCGCGTCATCCACAACCTTGACCTCGGAGAGGAAGGGGGTGAACAGGGAGCTTCTCTTGTATTTTCCGGTGAGCAGCCGGTCGAAATTCTTCTTCACGGCTTCGGCGTTGAAGGGGGCTCCGCTGTGGAAGACCACGCCCTTCTTCAAGTGGAAGGTCCACACCCTGCCGTCCTCGGAGACCTCCCAGGAGTCCGCGAGGCGGGGTGCCACCTCCAGCCTGCCGTCCTCCACGTCGAACCCAACAAGCCCCTCGTAGATCTGAAAGCAGACCTCTTCGGACGGGTTGTCCGTGATATTCTGCGGGTCCAGCTCCACGGGCTCGGCTCCCTGGCCCACGGTCAGTGTTGTGGAAGCCGCCCCGAAAGCGGACGAGGCGACGAAGAGAACCAGTACTGTCAGAACGAAGAGCAGAAAACGCCTGTTTTTCATGAATGCAACCTCCTTCTTTGTCGGCTCGGAAACTGCCCCTAAACCCATTCGTCCACTCGGTGACATCGCACGAAGTGTTCCTTCCCCACCTCCTTCCATTCCGGTTCCTCCTCCTCGCACAGGGGGGTGCGAAGAGGGCATCGCGTGTTGAATCGGCAGCCGGCCGGGGGAGCTGAGGGGCTGGGGATGTCCCCGGCGATCACCTTGTCCTCTATGTTTTCGTCCGTCACGAAGGGTTTGGGCACGCTCGCCAGGAGGGCTCTCGTGTACGGATGGAGCGGGGCGGAGTAGAGCCGCTCCTTGGGAGCCATCTCCATGAACTTGCCGAGGTACATGACCACCACCCTGTGGCTCACGTGGCGGATCACCGCCAGGTTGTGGGAAATGAAGAGGTAGGAGTGCCCCCTGGCCCTCTGGAGGTCCTGGAGGAGGTTGAGTACCTGGGCCTGCACCGAGACGTCGAGGGCCGAGGTCGGCTCGTCCAGGACGATGAGTTCCGGCCCCGAGGCCAGAGCTCTGGCGATGGCGATGCGCTGGCGCTGCCCGCCCGAGAACTCGTGAGGGTACCGTCCGGCGTGCTCCGGACGGAGGCCGACCTCCCGAAGGAGGGACGGGACGACCTCCCCGTCCTCGGAGACGGAGGGCAGCCCGTGGACCTTCAGAACCCGGTCCAGTATGTCCCGGACGGTCATCCTGGGGTTGAGGGAGGCGAAGGGGTTCTGAAAGACGATCTGGGCCTTCCTTCGGAACTCCCTGTTCTCTCTGTCCCCGAGATCGTTCACAGGCCTGCCGAGGAAACGGATCTCCCCCGCTGTCGGGGAAAGGAGCCCCAGGGCGAGAAAACCGAGGGTGGACTTCCCGCTCCCCGACTCTCCCACCACGCCCAGGGTCTCGTTCCCGGACAGGGTGAAGGACACGTCGTCCACGGCCCGAACGACCCGCTTCGCTCCGCCCAGGAGGCCGCCGCCCGACGTGAAGTGCTTGACGAGATTCCGGACCTCAAGCACGGGCATAGCAGGCCACCTCGTGTCCCGGTTCGATCTCTGCGAGGAGGGGACGCCCCTCGGCGCACAGGGGAAGGGCTTCGGAACACCGCTCGCGGAACTTGCACCCCCGCGGGAGGTTGAAGAGATCGGGCAGGGTTCCCGGAATGACGGAGAGCCGTTCCTGATCCACGTCCAGCCGGGGGATGGCTCCGAGAAGCCCCCGGGTGTAGGGGTGCAGAGGCCGGTCGAAAAGGGTCTTCACCGAGGTCTTCTCCACGATGCTTCCGGCGTACATCACGGCCACCGTCTGCGCCATGGCCGCGATGACGCCCAGATCGTGGGAGATCAGGAGCACGCTGCTCCCGCCCTCCATCTGAAGCCGCCGGATGAGGCTCAGGATCTGCGCCTGGATGGAGACGTCCAGGGCGGTGGTCGGCTCGTCGGCGATGATGAGCCTGGGGCTGCACGACAGCCCCATGGCGATCATGACCCTCTGCTTCATCCCCCCCGAGAGCATGTGGGGGTAGCTCCTCACGCTCTTCTCGGGGTCGCTTATGTTCACCTTTTTGAAGAGCCCCGTCACCCTGGCGATCAGGTCCTCCCTTCGCGGGACGGCTTCGTGGGTGACGATGGCCTCCTCCACCTGGTATCCGGCGGTGAATACGGGGTTCAGGCTGCTTATGGGGTCCTGGAAGATCATGGCCATGTCCTTCCCCCGCAGGGACCGCATCTCCTCCTCGCTGAGCGCAAGGACGTCCCGTCCGTCGAAGTGGATGGTCCCCCCCACGATCCGTCCCGGAGGAGTGGGGATGAGCCTCATGACGGAGAGGGCGGTGACGGACTTTCCGCATCCCGTCTCGCCCACGAGGCCGAGCACCTCTCCCTGGCCGACGGAGAAGGAGACGTCCTCCAGGGCCTTCACCACGCCGGCCTCCGTATGGAAGTGCACCGTCAGGTTCTTCACGGAGAGAATGGGATCGCCCATGACATCAGTCCTTCAGTTTGGGGTTCAGGGCATCCTGGAGCCCGTCGCCGAAAAAGTTGAACCCCAGCACGACGATCATGATGGACACGCCGGGGAAAAAAGCCACCATGGGGGCACTCCTGAGGTACATCCGCGCGGTGCTGAGCATGGTCCCCCATTCGGGCTGGGGGGGCTGGACCCCGAGGCCGAGAAACCCGAGCCCCGCGGCGGTGAGCAGCACCGTGGCCATCCTGAGGGTGGTCTGGATGATGATGGGGGAGATGGCGTTCGGCAGGACGTATCGGAGGATGACGGATGGCTTCGTCTCCCCGATGGCCCGGGCCGCCGTGACGTACTCGTTCTGCTTGACGGTGAGCACCGAACCCCGTGTGATTCGGGCGAACTGCGGGATAGAGTATATCCCGATGGCGATGATCAGGTTGTGAAGGTCCGGCCCGAGCATGGCGACGATGGCCAGGGCGAGGAGGATCCCCGGAAAAGCGAGCAGGATGTCCATGATCCGCATGATCCCCTCGTCGATCCACCCCCCGAAGAAGCCGCTGATCGCCCCCAGGAAGACGCCGACGAAGAGCGCGATCCCCACGGAGAAGACCTGGATGGTCAGGGAGATCCGCGCGCCGAAGAGGATTCTCGACAGGATATCCCGCCCGAACTCGTCGCACCCCAGAGGGTGTTCGGCGGAGATGGGGGCGAAGGATTTGTCCAAGTCCTGGCGTATGGGGTCGTGGGGGGCGAGGACCGGGGCGAAGAGGGCCATCCCGACATACCCCAGAATGATCAGCAGACCGAGGAAGGCGATGGGGTTCCTTCGTATGCGGCCGAAGATGAGCCTGAGGGAGGAGGGTTTACCGGCCATGGTAGCGGATCCTCGGGTCCAGAACGGCGTACAGCATGTCCACGGCGAGATTGACGAAGACAAAGAGCGCCGCCACGATGACGAGGGTGGCCTGGACCATGGGGAAATCCCGGGAGAGAATGGACGTGACGAGAAGACGCCCCACACCGGGCCACGAGAACACCGTCTCCGTCAGCACCGCTCCGGCGAGAAGCTGGCCGAACTGCAACCCTATGACGGTCACCGTGGGGATGAGGGCGTTCCTCAGGGCGTGGCGCCCCACAACGACGCTCCGGACAAGGCCTTTCGCCGTGGCGGTGGTGATGTAGTCCTGCTTGAGGACGTCGAGCATGCTCGACCGGGTCATCCTGGCGATGATCCCCGCCGAGGAGGTCCCCAGGGCGACGGAGGGGAGGATGAGATGGGCGAAGGTCCCCATGCCCCCCGAAGGGAGCCACGCGAGCTTCACGGAGAAGAGGAGCATGAGGAGGAGCCCCCACCAGAAGACCGGCATGGAGACGCCGAAGAGGGCCAGCACCGTGGCGAGGTAGTCCACCCAGGTTTTTCTCATCACGGCGGAGCACACCCCGGTGGCCACCCCGAGCAGCACGGCGAGGACGATGCTCATGGAGGCCAGGATGAGGGTGTTTTTCAGATGGGGGAGGACGATCTCCATGACGGGGGCCTCGTAGCGCAGGGAGACCAGGTTCCCCGAGAAGAGCCCTTTGAGGAACGCCCAGTACTGCACGGGGAGCGGCTCGTTCAGCCCGAATTTCTCCCGAATCATCTCGATGTCGGCCTCCGAGGCCTCCATTCCGGCCATCACCTGGGCGGGGTCCCCCGGAGAGAGCTGTATGATGCAAAAAGCCACCAGAGAGACCCCCAGCAGAACGGGAACGAGCATGAGCAACCTCTGTGCCACGAAACGCCCCATGGGATCCCTCCTGAAAGTGCCTTTTCGAAGTCCTTTCATCATATCTGAAAAACCAGATGGTTTCAACGTTTTGTTCTATCGACACGCGGAGAGGGCGCTGTCACCCCTGTCGGGAGGGGTGGCGGTACTTTTCGGATATCATGGTTCAAAAACTTCCCCCCGGCCTTCGATCGGGAGGGCCATTGCATCGGGATGCCGCTCTTTGGTTCTCGGACGCTCCCGCACGGGAGAAAGACAAAAATCGCGCACGCTCGTCCCCGGACGTCCCGAGCGCGTGCTCCGGTCGGGGTTGTGATGCCGAACGAAGGGGTGATGAACCGTTGAAAAGACCGCCCCATTGACCCGTCAGCCCGGATTATTCGAAACCGGCGTGCCGGCTTATCCCTGCGTTTTTTCCGGCCCCTTCGGGAGCAGGATTCTCTGGATCGTCCCCCATATTCCCATGGGCATCCAGATGATGAAGACGATGAGCGCAATGCCGTAGATCACGAGGCGAAGCTCACCGGCCATGCGGAGGAACTCCGGAAGTATGGTGAGGCAGACGGCTCCGAGGATCGGGCCGAAAAGGGTGCTCATTCCGCCGAATATGACCATAACGAGGATGTTGATGGACTCGTTGATGGTGAAGGTGACGGGGCTGATGAAGTGGATGTAGTGGGCGTAGAACGCCCCGGCAAGGCCGGCCAGAGCACCGCTGATGGTAAAGGCCAGCACCTTGCTCTTCATCGTATCGATGCCGATGGATTTCGCCAGCTCCTCGTTTTCTCTGACGGCGATCATGGCGTCGCCGATCCTGGAGCTCTCGATCCTCCAGAGAAAATAGACCACGCACGCCACGAAGAGGAGCCCCAGATAGTAATACTGGGCTCTCGTCTCGATGACAGCGTGTACCCCGAAGAGGGAGAACGGAGACGGGGAGGGGACGCCCGTGATGCCCATAGGGCCGTTGGTCACGGGGATCCAGTTGTTCATGACCACGGTGACGAGGACGCAGAAGAATGCCGTGGTTATGGCGAGGACGTGCCCTCTCAGCCGCAGGACGAGCCTTCCAATGAGATACGCCACGGTTCCGACGAGGAGCCCGGCCATCCAGAAGGTGACCCAGAAGGAGAGGCCGAGGCGGAGGCTCAGGATGGCCGAAGCGTAGGCACCCATGCCGTAAAAAGCGGCGTGTCCCATGGAGACCTGCCCGGTAAACCCGACGAGAAGGGAAAGGGAGAGGGCCAAAACGGCGTAGATCTCCGACATGACGAAGATGTGGAGATAGTAGTCCATGGAGAAGAGCCTCGGGATACCGAGCAGTGCCGCCAGAACGGCGATGATACAGAGAAGGATATACGGCTTTCTTTTCACGGTCATTTCCCCCCCGCCAAACCTTCGGGTTTGAGAATGAAGAGCAGGATGAGAAGAAGAAATGGGTAGGCATCCTTGTACGCGTAACTGATGAAGCCTCCTCCGAGGCTTTCGACGAGGCCGATGAGGATGGCGGCGAAGATGACCCCCTTGATCTTCCCGAATCCTCCGAGGGTGACGATGACGAAGGATTTCAGGACCACGGTGAACCCCATCTCCGGGTTGACGAAGAACATGGCCCCCACCATGGTGCCTGCGGCGGCCGCGAGGGCTCCGCTGATGGCGAACGTGACGGAGTAGATGCGACGGATGTTGATGCCGGCCAACTGAGCGGCGGTTCTGTCCTGTGCCACGGCTCTCATGGCTTTGCCGGTCCTGGTGTACTGGATGAACCACGCGAGAAGAAGGACGAGGAAGACGCTGAGGACGAGGATGGCGATTCGCTCCCCCGTGATGTAGAGCCCGAGGAAGGAGAACCGGTAGGACGCCAGACCGGAGGTTATCTTCCTGGGGTCCGCCTTGAAGAAGTACAGGGCCAGGTTGGCCAGGGCGGTGGACAGACCGAAGGAGAGAAGCATGCTGTTGATCAGGGGTTTGCCGACGATGGGGCGAAAAACGACGCGTTCGATCACCGTTGCGACGAAGGCCATTCCGATCATGGCGATGATCATCGCAATGAAGAAGGGGACCCCGAGGAACGTGATGGAGAAGAGGGCCATGAAGGCCCCGATCATGTAGAACTCGCCATGGGCGAAGTTCGCTATCTCGAGAATCCCGAAGACAAGAGAGAGTCCCAGGGCGATGAGGGCGTAGATGCACCCCTGGATGACGCCGTTCAGTATCTGTTGAAAAAATATGGTCGTCACGGTCATTCAGCTCCTCTAAGCGGGAGGTGCAGGGGAGACCGCGCTCGGGCCTCCCCTTGTCAGGACTATTGAACCGAGATAGGGCCGGCGGCGACTTCGAACTTGCCGTCCTTCACGATGATGATGTACTCGTCGATGATGAGCTGATTCTTCTCGTCGAAATGGGCCTTGCCCTGAGGTCCCTCATACTGGATGGCCGCCAGGTTCTCCCGAATTTTCCCGGTGTCGAGGGAGTCGGCCTTCTCGATGGCGAGGGAGACCATGCGCGTGCAGTCGTAGCCGGCCTGGGCGTACTTCTCCGGGTCGATGTCGTATCGGCCTCTGTAGTCGGCGACGAATTTCTGGGCCGCCGGGGTCTGGATCGTCGCCACAAAGCGGCTGGCGCCGACGATGCCGTTGGCGTGCTCCTTGGCGAGTTCGAGGAACTTGGCGTTGAACGTCCCGCTCGTCGGGTCCATAATGAGCATCTTGCCGCCGAGCCCCATCTCATGGAACTGAGCGATGACCCTCGACAGGTCGACGGTCTCTCCGAAGAGGCAGAGCGCATTGGCGTCCGTTGCGGAGAGTTTCGTAACGATGGGGTAGTAGTCCGTCTCGCCCTGGTTGAAGTACTCGGTGAAGACGACCTTACCGCCGAGTTCGGCCAGCTGGGCGTTGAAGGACTCGACGGAGCCCCTGCCGTAGTCCGTGTTGATGGCGATGTACGCCCACTTGTCCGCACCATTCTCCTGAACGGCCCACTTGGTGAAGGCCTTGGCGATCATGTTGGAGTTGTCGCACCCTCTGAACATCCATATATTTCCGGATTCCGTGATTTTGGGAGCCAGGGAGACAGGGGTGATGAGCGGCACCTGGGCCCGTTTCGCCACGTCCATCATGGCAAGGGTGCAGGAGCTTCCGAAGTCGCCGATCACCGCAACGACTTTCTCCATGCCGACCAGTTTCTCCATGGCGGCGACGGCCGTGGCTGGGACTCCCGCGCTGTCCTCGACGCTGAGCTCGATCACGTTGCCCTTGATGCCGCCGTTTTTGTTGATCTCGTCGACGGCCATCTTGATGCCGTTCAGAGCGAGGTTTCCGTCATAGGCGATGGCTCCCGAGGTGGGGAGGACGACGCCTATCTTCACAGGAGCCTTCGGAAGCTCGGCGTAGGCCGGCAGAGCGAACAAGAGCACCAACAGCAGCATAGCGGAAAGGAACGTACTTCTTCTCATGGTTGCACCCTCCTGTCTGAGATGTGGCATCATATGCCAAGGTAGGACTTGCGCACGTCGTCATTCTGCAGTAGCTCGGACGCTTTCCCTGAAAGCACGACTTTCCCGGTCTCGAGGACATAGGCGTGATCGGCGATAGAAAGAGCCATGAACGCGTTCTGTTCGACGAGAATGACCGTTGTTCCCGCAGCCCGAATGTCTTTGATCACCTCCATCACCTTCTCCACAATGATCGGAGCCAGCCCGAGGGAAGGTTCGTCGAGCATGAGCAGTTTGGGCCCGGCCATAAGAGCTCGGGCGATGGCGAGCATCTGCTGCTCGCCTCCGCTGAGGCTGCCGGCGAGCTGCCACTGCCGTTCCTTGAGGATCGGAAAAAGGCTGAAGGCCCGTTCGAGCCGTTCACCCACAACACGTGGCTCCCTGACGGAGAACGCTCCCATCTCGAGGTTCTCGAGGACGGTCATCTTCGGCCAGACCCGACGCCCTTCAGGGCACTGGGACAGCCCGAGGGAGACGATCTGCTCCGGCCAGGCGCTCTCTATCCTTTGTCCGTCGAATTCTATGGTCCCGCTGGTCGGTCTGAGAACTCCCGAAAGACACATCATGAAACTGCTCTTTCCCGCTCCGTTGGCTCCGATCAGTGAGACTATGGAACCTTTGGGGGCCTCCATCGATACGTTGTCGAGGGCCTTTACCCGCCCGTAATGCGCCGTGAGATTGTCAACCTTGAGAAACATTCTGAAACCCCTTTCCCAGGTAGGCTTCAATAACCGCAGGGTTCCTTGAAATTTCGTCCGGCTTCCCCTCGGCGAGCTTTTCTCCGTAGCTCAGGACCGCCATTCTGTCCGATATGGAGACCACGAGGCGCATGTTGTGCTCGATGAGCAGAATGGTGATGCCCCGGTCACCCCGGATGCGAAGGATGATGTCGATGAGCTCTTTCGTCTCCACGGGGTTCAGCCCCGTCGCCGGTTCGTCCAGCATGAGGAGTTTCGGCCCCGTGGCGAGCGCGATGGCGATGGACAGCATTCTCTGTTTCCCGTAGGGTATGTTCTTCACGAGGGCCTTCCGCCAGTCAGCGAGTCCGGTAAAGGCGAGCAGTTCCTCCAGCACTCCGGCGATTCTCCCGTCTTCGTCCCGTGTGGCGCGCCCCCCCGTAAGAATGGAGCCCAGACTTGCCCTCCTGTGGAGGTTGAACCCTATCCTCACGCTCTCCTCCACCGAGACTTCAGCGAAGATGTTCGTCTTCTGGAAGGTCCGAACGAGCCCCATGGAGGCGATCACATGGGGCGGCAGCCCGGTGACCTCTTTGTCGGAAAAGTAGACGTGCCCTTTCGTCGGGGTCAGAAACCCGCTGGCCAGGTTGAAAAATGTGGTTTTACCCGCGCCGTTCGGGCCGATGAGCGAGAGGATCTCCCCTTCCCGCACTTCCAGGCTCACATTCTCCACGGCTTTCAGCCCGCCGAAATACATCGAGACGTTTTCGGAACGCAACATGCTCATGTCAACAACCTCCTCAAAAACCGGACGAATGCCCGAGGATGCGGTCTGCGGCCAGTCGGAGAAGCTCCTCGTACTCCTCGAGGTGCCCCTCCATTTCAAAACAGGGCCCCGCGATGCTGAGCGCAGCGAGAACATTCCCCCCCTGATCCAGCAGAGGAACCGCTATCTCGGCCGCACCAGCGGTCATCTCCCCGTAACTCACCGCGTATCCTCGGGCGCGGATGAGCTGAATTTCCTCTCTGAGCAGATCGGGGTCGGTTATTGTCGACGGTGTGAAGGAGTGCACCGGTGCGGACAGAATCTCGTCTTGAAGGATGGGGGAGGAGTAGGCGAGCAAGATCTTGCCGCATGCTGCGGCATGGAGGGGAAAGGTCTTTCCCACCTCGGCGACGAGCTTGAGGGTGCGCTCCGGCTCCACTTTATTCAGGCATATCCCGCATGAACCGCTGGGCACGAGGAGCAGAACGGTGTGACGCGTTGTGATGCTGAGTTCTTCAAGTATCTCTCTGGACTGGCGGTTCAGTTCAAGACGCAATCGCCAGGTATTGGCAAGGGTTAGAAGGTGAAGACTGATTCGGTAGCTTTGCGTCGAGGGGTCCTGAACGACCCAGCCTCCCCCCTGAAGGGAGGAGAGGATCCTCTGCACAGTGCTCTTGGGGATGTCGGTCTGTGCGGCAAGATCCCGTATGCCGACGTCACGTTCCGAGGACATCAACGCTTCGACCAGGGCCATGACCTTCTCGGTGCCTTTCATGAAATCCAGCTCCTTAAAATGGGACACCTGACCTGATATATAACATGTTCAGTGTACCGTTCGAAAGAAAAAAGTCAATATCTCGTCACCTCGGCCTCGGTTTGGGTCGGGATATCATTGGAAAATTCGCGCCCTGAACCCTATAGCCCTCGGAAAAGACTGTTTTTTGTGTGAGAGAGCGATGGGCATCGCATATTATCGGGCAGTGTTTTTCATATACTTACTCTCGGGTTCGCCCGTAAGTACCGTAAAGATGCTGTAAAGACGCGATATCGTGACCGAAAATATGTGGTTGACCCTGGACGGTATGCACACAGAACAAGAGGGGGCGCTCCCGGCCGGGAGCGCCCCCTCTGTTTCGTCGTTCCGTATCTATCGGCCCCGCCGCGCCGCCTTCAGCAGATCACCGCTCTTCACGACCTGACAGGCCGCCTCGATATCCGTCGAGATGTTCCGGTCCCTGTCGTACCAGGGGACGGACCTCCTGAACTCGTCGAAAGCCGCCTCGACGCCGACGCCCAGAGGAAGCCCTGGATTCTTCTGTCGGCGGAGGGTCAGGGCCTGGGCCGCGTGGATCATCTCCATGCCGAGGACGTACCTGAGGTTGTCCACGATCTTACGGACCCGCTGCACGACGTGGGGCAGGTTGTTCGCGTGATCCTCGATCCCTCCGGCCAGGGAGAGGTAGTCCACCGTCGAGGGGTTCGAGAGGTGGCGTATCTCCGTGTCGAGCAGGGTGAAGGTCTTCTGGAGGGCGCCGAAGGCGTGGACGTAGGTCTCGTCAGGGGTGAGAAACCGGGGCAGCTTCGTGAGCTCGGGGTTGGACAGCCGGATGGACCGGTAGCAGGACATGCGGGAGACGTGGCTCAGCACCACGGCCAGCATCTCGAAGCCTGTGGCCAACGTGGTCACCTCGAAGTTGGAGCACGAGACGATTTTCCGTTCGTCCAGCAGCAGGCAGGGGTTGTCGTCCGAGGTGTTCATCTGGATCGTCAGGAATTTGTCCACGTACTCCATGGCGTCCCGCAGCGTGCCGTGCACGTAGGCTCCGCCCCTAAAGCTCAGGGGGTCCTGGACGGGGCGCTCGGGGTCGGGGTCGTGGATGAAGCTCCCCCGGATGAAATTTCTCGTGTTTTCGGCGCTGACGATCTGTCCGGGAAGACGCCGAAGCTCGTTCACCTTCGGGTGGAGGGGAGAGGTGT
>ENA-UOOM01002856-UOOM01002856.1-fermentation-metagenome-genome-assembly--contig:-NODE-2856-length-13481-cov-6.898183_pt1 | contig 13481 bp, 10 predicted proteins | sample MGYA00245781_ERZ724031 | MGnify/ENA primary metagenome ERZ724031 (study PRJEB28704, sample SAMN03018317) | fermentation metagenome | biome: anthropogenic terrestrial biome; feature: soil; material... | reverse complement strand
GCTGGAGCGGCTCAATAAGGAGATCCGGAGGCGAACCAGGGTGGTCGGCATCTTCCCCAACCCGGAGTCCTATCTGCGGTTGGTAACGATGTATCTGATGGAGTACTCGGAAGACTGGTCAGTGACCAGGTCGTACCTGAGCGATAAATCGCTTCGATCACTCAACAACCAGGCAGCATGACATGGTGAGCGGAGTTCAAAGTTGCGAACTTAATTTGACAGTACCCATGGCAACCATTATCAGACGCAACAATGCATTTTCTGTTGTTTATAACTACACCGACGAACTGGGTGAAACCAGGCAAAAATGGGAGAGCTTCCGCACCCTCAAGGATGCGGAAAAACGAAAGGCTGTCATCGAGAATGGCCTGGACTGCGGCACCTTCCTGCCGCCCACCAAGCAGACCATTGCCGAGTTCCTGAAGGACTTTGTGACCATGTATGGGGAAACCCAGTGGGGCGTGTCCACCTTTGACGGCAACACCGGCCTCATTAACAACTACGTCAACCCCATCATCGGCCACCTCCCCATCCAGGATTTCAACACCCGGTCTGCAGACAAGTACATTCAGGTTCTGCGCAAGACACCGCCCGTATCTACCCAGTGGCGCAAGGCCAAGGGCGCTGTCATCACCGACCGGACCATCAGTAGCATCGTCAAAGTGCTGCGCTGCGCCTTCAAGCAAGCGGTGCGCTGGGAACTGATCGGCAAGAACCCCTTTGATTTTGTCAACCTGCCCAGGCTCAAGTACAACAAGCGGGAGATCTGGACGGTGGACACCATCAGCAAGGCCTTGAATGCCTGCACCGACACCAAACTCTACCTGGCCATGAACCTATCCTTTGCCTGCTCCTGCCGGATTGGAGAAATTCTGGGCCTGACCTGGGACAACATTCATATTTCTAACAACGACATTGCCAGTGATGACGCCCACATCATGATTGTCCAGGAACTGGAGCGCTGCTCCAAGCGGTCCATCGACCTGCTGGGGGTGAAGGACATCATCCATGTGTTCGAGCCTTGGAAGGGGGACACCAGCACACGGCTGGTGCTCAAGCACCCCAAGACCGAATCCAGCGTCCGGAAAATCTGGCTGCCCAAGACCCTGGCCTACATCCTGAAGGAGTGGAAAAAGTCCCAACGGGAGCTGAAGAAGTTCCTGGGGGACGAATACGAGGACTACAACCTGGTGATTGCCCAGTCCAACGGCAGGCCCTGTGAACGCCGCATCATAGACAAGGCGTTTCAGCGCCTCAAGGAGGAGGCCAACCTGCCCAATGTGGTGTTTCATTCCCTGCGGCACTCCAGCACCACCTACAAGTTGAAGTTGAACCATGGCGACCTGAAAGCCACCCAGGGGGACACAGGCCATGCTGAAATCGACATGATCACCAAGGTGTATGCCCACATTCTGGATGAGGATCGGAAGATCAATGCCCAGAAGTTTGAGGCCTCCTTCTACGCCAACCCGGACCTGCGGGGCATCACCGCACCCAGCGCACCAGTGCAGGAAACTCCGTTACTGAACCTGGACGGCCTGGTAACGCAGCTGGAGCAAAACCCGGTGCTGGCCAGGACACTGGCCAGCCTTCTGGGAGCCCAAAGCGGGCAGCCCGAAAGCCTTGAAAAACCTGCATTCTTAGCAAGCTCTTAGCAAAGCGTTCCATTCCACAAAAACACGTTCCATACTTCTTAGCAGATTATGCAAAGGGAATGGCACGTATACAGAAGGAGGTGAGAGCAATCAGGAAAAGAAAAAAGCCGCAAAATCGTTGATTCTACGGCGTTTGTGGCACTCCCGGGCAGGGTCGAACTGCCGACTTTTCGCTTAGGAGCTCTTCCGAACCGATTTTGCCTGGTTCCATGGGGTGTTGCCTGATGCTACAAATCCCATACAGTACAAGGGAAATCTGAGGTCTGTGTGTTTTCTGGTGTTGCCCCGTGATGCCTGATTTCACCCTGTTTCAAATCGTCCTCTTAGCAAATTCTTAGCAAGAACACCTTCCCGCAAACCCAATCCCCAAAGAAACTTTGAACCGGTTTCAAAGGCAAGACGTGACACTCGTCTTAGCAAACGCTCAGAAAAAAGGGCCATTTTTCAATGAAATCGGCTCTTTTTCTTGGTCCGAGAAGCGGAAGGTCGGAATCGGTGTATTTTGGTGCTAGTATGGAGCCTGAAATTAGCGGCATTGTTTCATGGTTTGTTCTCAAATTACAGTGAACTGCGCAGAACTATTCACTCAAATTTGCGATTCTCCTTGCAACATATTATCGTATGATGTAGAATAATTACGAACAATTGTTGCAGGAGGTTTCGGCATATGGATGCGCGCAATACTCTTAATGCCCTTCTGAAAGATAATCATGGATATGTTACTACAAGAGCCGCATCTGCAGTGGGAATCAAGCGCTGGGAACTCAGCAGATTGGTTCAACAAGGCATGCTGAGCCGGGCAGCTCAGGGATTATATGTGAACAGCGACTTGTTGCCCGATCCACTGGTTGTGGCGCAGCATCGCTGCGCAAGTGGTGTGTTTTCTCATGAAACGGCGCTGTTCCTGCACGATTTGTCCGACAGGGTGCCCCTTCAAATGATGATGACCATTCCGTCGGGCTGGAATACACCAATGCTGAAGGATGACAACATGGTGTTCTTTTATGTCAGAAAAGATTGGTTTGAACTGGGTGTGGTCAGTCTCAAGACCCGCTCTGGCCCCATGGTGCGCTGCTACGATACAGAAAGAACGCTGTGTGACTGTATCAGGGGGCTGAGCCGCCTTGACCGCGATCTGGTGATGATGGCCATGAAAACAGCCATGAAGCAAGGGGCAATCAATAAGCCTAAGCTGCTCCATTATGCAGATGTATTCGGCATCCGAGAGCTCATGTTTCAGTATTTGGAGGTGTTAACGTGATATTCACCAGCGCAAAACAGTTGAAAGACTGGGTCGGCAATCTATCAAAGAAAACTGGCGTGCCCAGCAACACTTTGATGCAGACGTACCTAATGGAACGGTTTGTAGAGCGTATCTCTGCATCTGCTTATCGCAGCAACCTTGTTTTGAAAGGTGGCTTTCTGATTGCTGCCATGATTGGTGCAGACAAGCGCAGCACCATGGACATTGACACCACCCTCAAAGGGATGCCGGCCAGCAAGACGCAGGTGCAGGAGATGATTGAGGGCATCATTTCAATTGATCCGGGTGATGGTGCGAGCTTCAGGATTGTCAGCATCAAGCCCATTCACGAAGAACATGCTTATGATGACTTCCGTCTTTCCCTGGACGTATCGCTTTTTACCATCAGGGGAAATCTGAAGGTGGATATTACAGTAGGCGATTTGATTGTGCCAAGTGAGATTGCTTACGACTATCCCCTCCTGTTTGAGGACAAAACCATCCCGGTGATGGCGTACAGTCTTTATACTATCCTGGCCGAAAAAATCGAAACCATTCTGAGCCGCAATGTCACAAACACCCGTGGTCGAGACTTCTATGATGTCTATATGCTGTTGACGTTGCATCAGGGCAGGATTTCCAAGCAAATCCTGCATCAATCATTGCAAGCCAAAGCGAAGGAAAGGAATAGTTTGCAACATTTGGAGAACTATTCGCAATTATTGCATGATATTGAAAGTAGCCCAGAGATAAGATGGATGTGGGCGCAATATACCAGCCGGTACACATATGCGAATGATATCCAATTGAAAAGTGTTATTTCTTTGATAAATCGTCATTTGAGTAGCTAAGAAGTAAGCTCAAAAGGTAACGCAAAAGATTATTCTTACCACTACCCTTCTGCCCATACAAAAATCCATTGACACAATGTGTGCTCCAAACTATAATGCTTCCGTATGTATGTTAACACACTTCCAGATTGAGGGGTTATAGTTGTGGAACAGTGTTTCGTGTTTCCAGCGGTGCGGGGACTACAAGCAGGAAAGCCTTACTATGTAATTATGTGTCCTTTGGGCTTAGTAACTAAACTCTTTACCTACACCGACAGTTCATTGCCTGCAGATATGCGTGTTCAAAGAACACTAAATACGCAGCGAATACCAGAAATATGTAACTATATTCTTGAAAATCAAGACAGCTATGCTTTCTCTGCACTCACAGCTTCGGTGGACGGGGAGCTTGAGTTCAAGAGTATTGTTGAGAACAGCGCACTAGGAAAGCTTCACATCCCTTCAAATGCCCGCGTGATAATAAACGATGGCCAGCATAGGCGTGCTGCAATTGAAGCCGCTCTGGTTAAGCAGCCTGATCTTCGTCATGAGGACATCTCCGTTGTCATCTATTACGATTTAGGGCTTCGGCGATCTCAACAAATCTTTTCAGACTTAAATCGATACGCCATTAGGCCCACAAAATCACTTAATATTCTGTATGACAATAGAGATGAGTTCTCGATTTTGATTAAGGAGTGCATCCCCAAAATCCTTGTATTTAACGGGAATGTTGAAACCGAAAAATCAACGCTGTCTAATCGTTCAAAAGAGCTATTCACCTTGAGTGGCATTTTCTATGCAAGCAAGCTGCTTCTCCAGAAAACCGAGATCTCAAATGAGCATTTAGCTGATGTCATTGTTTATTATTGGAATGCAGTTGCAGAAAATATGCCCGTCTGGGATATTGCAAGATTGCGTGACATATCACCAGAAGTATTTAGACAGGATTATGTATGTGCCCACACAATAACTCTAAAAGCACTAGGAACCATCGGGAATAAGCTCATATCTTCTGGTGTTGAAAGAGAAAACTGGAGCAAACAGCTCGAATTCTTAGCTGAAATTGATTGGCGTAAGGATAATCCCGAGCTCCAAGGTATTGTTATGGTGAATGGAAAGATTGCGTCTTCACATAGTAACCAGCGAGCCTTTGTGAGATATATTCTTGAAAAAGCAGGGTGGGACAGCAAGGAGGCTATAGACAGGAAATGAGTGTTACAAAAAACGAAATTACGCATATATTGGAAGTTATCCGTGAATTGTATCTTTCTGATGAGGTTCCATGGGTAATTGGCTATTCTGGAGGCAAGGATAGCACGGCAACTGTACAGCTTGTATGGATGGCCTTGTCTGAGCTTCATGGAACGGAGAGAAACCACAAAACTGTTCATATCATTAGTACAGACACTTTAGTAGAATCGCCAATTGTTGCAAAGTGGGTAGAAATCTCTCTTAAACGGATTGAGCTTAAGGCAAAGGAAGAAGAACTACCTTTCGTTGCTCACAAGCTCATTCCTGATACAAATGACACCTATTGGGTCAATCTTCTTGGCCGAGGATATCCTTACCCTCGGCCTACAATGAGGTGGTGTACTGATAGATTAAAAATCAAGCCAGCAAACGCATTCATTCAAAATGTGGTTTCCACTTACGGTGAGGTTATTCTGTTACTTGGAACTCGCAAAGCAGAAAGTGTAAACCGAGCCCGGTCGATGCAGCGTTACGAGCAGGCGCGGATAAGGGAGTACCTCAGCCCGAACGGTTCATTACAAAATCAGCTGGTCTTCTCTCCGTTAGAAGACTGGACAAATGACGATGTATGGTTCTTTTTGATGCAGTATCAGAACCCTTGGGGACATTCAAACAAAGAGTTGCTTACCATGTACAAAGGTGCAACAGCAGACAATGAATGCCCTCTTGTGGTTAACACTGATACGCCTAGTTGTGGCAAAAGTCGCTTTGGGTGTTGGATGTGCACGTTGGTTGAAAAGGACAAAAGCATGGAAGCGATGATAATGAATGATAGCGAAAAAGAATGGATGACCCCTTTGCTTGAATTCAGAAACATGATAGCAAATGCCGAGTTAGATCGGGGTCGTAGAGATTTTCGCAGGATGTCTGGTCAGCTTCTTCTTTATAAGGGCCGTTTAGTCCATGGCCCATATCGACGTGAAATACGGGAAGAATGGCTCGAAACGCTTCTTAGAATTCAAAAAGACGTTCAAATTGATGGTCCTAAAGAATTTGCAACCCTGGAACTGATTACGTATGAGGAATTGAAGAACATACGAGAAATATGGGTGCAGGAAAAACATGAATTTGTTGATTCGCTCCCCAAAATCTATCAGAGAGTCTTCGGAGTACCCTTTGAATGCGCAACTCTTGAAAACGATGGATACGGAGAGCATGAATGGGAACTAATTCAAAGCATCTGTAACCAAGTTCATCCTGATGAAGAGCTTCTACCACAGTTGGTTACAGGTTTGATTAGTATTGAGCAGCAAGCTCTAGAACAACAGAAACGCTATGGATTGCAGAAAGTCATAGAATCACATGTTCGTCGTAGTTTCTATCGAGACGAGATCGATGCTCATGAATATGCCTCTGAACGCTTACAAAGAAAAATCGAACACGGAGCTGCTTTTGATCCCAAAGCTAGAACGCAAGATAGTGCGGCTATCTTGTCGAATGGAAGCGAGGGACAAGAATGAAGCTGTTAGGAATAACCATAAAGAACTTCGGCATCTTCGGCGGAACGCATATCATCACTTTCTCTTCGATCAAACCACTAACTCTCATCTATGGAATGAATGGAAGAGGAAAGACAACAGTTGTTGAAGCCGTTCTGTTTGCCATATATGGTCAACGCTCTTTTATGTTCAAGCAAAGTGGAGCGTCTATTTCAGATTATGTGAAAAGTCGCATACACAACGGCAGTCTTGATGACGAAACATATGTGGAATTGGAGTTCCAAATAGGTTCTGAAGCAGAAGCCACTCAGTACAGAATCCGGCGCAAATGGGGCATTGAAAGCAAAAGGATTGCTGTCACAGCATGGAAGAACAATGTCGAAAATCCTACGATTAGACAAAACTGGGATTTGATGATTGAAAACCTGCTTCCTGCTTCAATGGCCCCATTCTTTTTTATAGATGGAGAAACGCTGTCTCGCTTAGCAGATTCGGAGCTTGATTGCTTTCTCGCAGAATCGCTCGCTGCTTTCGATAAGATTCGAGTCATTGACTTTGCAATCAATGATTTAGACCGCGTTGTTAGGAAAGCCACCCGCACACTTCAAGAGGAGTCTGTATTTCAGGGCCTTCATGCATATGACATTGAAATTCAGCATATAGACAAAGAACTCAAGAAAGCCAAAGAAGACAGTGGTTACTTGAAAGTCAAGCAACAGAGAATTGAAAACAAACTGATAGATGCCGAGAATGAGTATTCTTCAATAGGAGGTTCAATTAACAATAATAGAGAAAAGCTGCTAGAAGAACACGCAAACCTCCAAAATCAGCTTCGTGTAGAGAATGATTGTTTAATTGAAATCGCATCAGGGGATGCTCCACTTATGCTGGTCATGCCTCATCTAAAGAAAATTGGCAAAAATGTAATTAAAGAGAGAAAAAATCGCAATTTCAATCTAGTAATTGAGCAACTCCCAGAGCTTTTGAATGCGTACGAGGCGAACAAAGGTGAAAAACCAGTGGCGCAGTGGGAAAGCTTTTTGAATTTCCTTCAAGATCAGAAAGTATCTGAAACCAGTTTTTCGTTCGATATGTCAGATGATGGAATTCTCAGATTACAGAGCCTTTGTTGCGACCTTGAAAAGTCCGTGAAAGAGGACTTTGCATCATCAAAAGCGAATAGTGCTGCACATTTAGAAGCCATTAGCGAGATAGAGCGTTTGCTCTCTATTCGTGATGATGAAGATAGGGTTCAGGGGTTGTACCGTCGCGTTCTTGATTTGAACACTGAACTGGCTACGATCAATGAACAGCTTCGATCCTCTCAAGAACTGGAGGCAATTCTCACAACGAAGTGTGAAAAGCTCCACCACGAAAAAAACCAGTTAATTGAAAACACAATAGCTAGCATCGAAAGCTCTGATGATGCCAAGAGAATAATCAAGTATTCTGGTATCACAAGTGAGATATTGAAAGTATTGAAGGGTGATTTGCAGCGTAGCATAATAAAAGAATTGGCTGTGACCATCACCCAATGTTTGCACATACTGATTTCGAAGAAGAACCTTGTAGAAAGGGTTGAGATTGGCGAAGAACGGCTAGAACTTCAGTGGCTAAATAGAAAGGGAGAGAAGCTCATTTATGATGGGTTCTCTGCTGGCGAAAGGCAACTTCTTGTAACAGCGATACTATGGGCATTAAGATTAACTACCAGAAAGTCGTTCCCCCTTGTTATGGATACACCGTTGGCACGTTTGGATAGTCAGCATAGAAAAACCTTGGTTTCAAAATTCTATCCTGATGCTAGTCACCAAACGATTCTTCTTACAACTGATAAAGAAATTGATGACGAGCTATATCTGCAGCTCGTTCCCTATGTCGGGCAATCATACACTCTTGAATTTGATGACGCTCGAGGGAAAACGGACATCCGTGCTGGTTGGTTCGGAGGAGACTCAAAATGATTGTGAGGCGGATAATATTAAGTACTCAGACAAAAGACAAGTTATCCCGACTCAAAGGGAAGACTGGCATTAAGAACTGGAATGTACTCTGCAGATGGGCTTTGTGCTTTTCTCTTGCCGAAAACACTATTCCAGTCGATGTTGAGGATTCATCAGAAGGATCTTTGGAAATATCATGGCATACAATGTTTGGTGAAAACCATGAAATCTATGAGGCATTAGTTAAGGCGAAATGCATTGACGACGGTCTGCCGACTGATAAAGAAACATTGGCGCGCTATCTTAAGCTGCACATTGTCCGAGGCGTTGCTTATCTTTCTGGTACTAATGTGATTGCATCCATCAGTGATCTCCTTGAAATAGGAATGAGTAAAAGCAAAGAGGAAGAAATCTAGTGAGCATATATCTTGATTACAACGCATCTTGCCCTGTTGATGAGCGAGTGCTGTCAACCATGATAGAAACATATCGCGAATACTATGGCAACGCCGAAAGCAGAACGCACATTCATGGACAAAAAGCTAGACAGCGCGTTGAAGAAGCTCGACTCCAAGTGGCTCATCTGCTTGGAGTAGAGAGTAATGAAATTGTTTTCACCAGTGGTGCGACAGAGAGTAATAATCTGGCAATTTTGGGCTTGCAGGATTACGCAGTTTCAAGTGGTCGAAAGCATATCCTCACTACGTCTATTGAACACAAATCTGTGCTAGAGGCGGTTAACTACCTGGGTCGTAATGGTTATGAGATTGAGTTCGTGAATCCTGATGTCAGTGGTCGAATCAATGCAGAAGAATTATTGTCAAGAGTTCGGCCCAATACCTTACTAGTAAGTGTGCAACATGTGAATAGCGAAACGGGAATAATCCAACCAGTAGAAGAGATAGGAAAGGGGTTATCGGATAGCGAAGTCCTGTTTCACATTGATGCAGTTCAGAGTTGCGGAAAACTGGTCAAAGAACTTCAATCATTGAAGTACAATATGCTCACCATATCCGCCCACAAGATGTGTGGTCCTCAAGGTATTGGAGCATTGATTCTCCGCCGACAGAGACATAAGCTGCCTCCAGTGAAGTCCATTATGTATGGCGGCAATCATGAACTTGGGTTACGCCCTGGCACGATACCAGTTGCATTAATTGCCGGATTTGGAGAAGCGTGCGAGATTGCAAATAGTGAGCGCAAACACAGTGCTTCTTGCATTAAGGACAATAGAGATAGTATTCTACTGTCACTTGATCAGTCTGGTGTTGACTATAGGTTCAACGGAGACCAGAAACACTGCATAAACAACACAGTAAACATTAGCTTTATTAATGTTAACTCGGAAGCTCTGATGATTGCTGCAAAAGAGTATTTCAGCGTGTCAAACGGGTCAGCATGCACATCTAAAGATTACAAACCGAGCTATGTGCTTGCGGCAATGGGTCTGTCTTCGACGAGATTGGATACTGCAATTAGATTGAGCTGGGGAAGACAACAAATCGAACTAAGAGAATTACAACACTTTCTTAGCGTCATTTATGACTTTCAAAACTAGAAAAATACTGCTCATTGTATTGCCTAGTTACTCAATTTAAACTGCTTGAATACCGCTGCAATTACTAAATCGGCAAATGATGCGAAGTCTGACTTGAATTCGTTTTCGTAATAGTCTGAATACCGTTGTTTTTTCTCTTCCTCAATCGTCCCATCAGTATTGTCTGGCTTGTTCCCAAAGCACTTTTTTGCCGCATTAAGCACAATCTTGGAATACTCACAACTCAAAATTGTTCCATCATCTTCTATTTTTTTGATTTTGTCACCGATGTGAAGTTCACCTAGTTGTCCGTTCAAGTCTTTATGAACAAAAATAAAATTGAAGAGAGATTCGTTGAATCTACTAGCAGTTTTGGGGTATGGGATTAAGCCGCTTACATTTGGTATAGAGTACTTCCCAGATTTATTAAGTATGAAGTGCTCAGCAGTATAATTTACATCATCGTTAAGATATGCATTAAGACTGTCAATATTTACAATTTTCACATCGTCCTTACTAAGCCTGAAGTAACCAAACAAGGTTGCTAAAGATTTTGTCCTGTATTGATAACTGGAGTGCTCTAAAAGCTCTTCATTGCTCACTTCACCATCGTCCGGACTGTCATGGGAATCAAACAAGGCAATTGTATATTTTGCAGATAGTCGCTTTTCTGCAAGCGTACTATGGAGGTAGGCGTTGACTCGCCTAATTACAGCGGGAAACCATTCAACGTTACGGACGATATCCGTTATTTGCGAACTGCTCCTTTTATCATCAAACACAGTGAATAGTACTGACAATGCATATACACCATATATTCTCCTGATTTTCTCCACGTTCATTGTGCTGTATAACATATCAAGAAGATATCTCATGATTAGTATCTTTGGAACAACATTGTCATCTAGAATAACTTTCTTGAGGAGGTTGTGAATGACTTTGATCTCATTGTTTTGCAAGAGTTTATTACCATTGACTTCGAATAAGTCTTTAAACTTCCCATCAATGCCGTCAGTATCAGCAATACTGGTGATTAGTTCTAAATACTCGTTGATTCGTTGAAAAGCCGAAAGAAAATAGGAGCTATCGTCGATGACTTTTACGATGTGATCGTTTTTCTTGAATTTGACGCCTCTAAGGGTTTTGGGATATTTTAGTAGAAACTTTTCAGTAAACCTAATGCCGCTATCAGATATTGTTTTGTCTTTATAGAGATCACACAGTAAAAACTGCTCAACAACTTTGATAAGGCTATACTTTGGAACACGTTTTTCAAGACGAAATATAGAAATTTTTACTTTTTTCCATGCATCTCTTATTTCAGTGCCTTGATCATAGCTGAACAGATAGCTTATGAGAATGTCTTCTGTATCAAGTCTAATTCCTTTGAGATTGACATCCAGAAAATACTGAATGCTATATCCTATTCCCTCGGCAGATATGTCAAGTAGTACATTGAGCGTGCATCTTGAAAGATTCTGAAGGAAAACACGACATGTTCCTCTGTCCACATCGCCACTTTCATCGATCGCTTTCCATAGCTCCCTATAACGTGGTAACTGGTTGAAGATGTCTGATTCCTGCACTGTCTCTTTAACACTTTGTGTTTGTGATTCAATATCAAAATTAACACTTAGAGCAAGAGGAAATTGTCCAAAACTATCAACGTAGAAATCACAAGTATCAAAGACAGGTACACTTCCCTTTGAAACATATCTGATATACTGCAATAGCATAAGGAGAGTGGAAAGGCGCTGCTGACCATCAATTATCTCATACTTCTTGTTGGGACGTTTGCTTAGAATGATGTTGCCCAAAAACTGTTCGCCACGCTTGATATCAGAAATTAATTCTATAACATTTTCTTCGCTCCATCTGATTTCGCGTTGAAAATCCGGCACAACATAGGCTCTATCTGCTTCAAGAACAATTGGGCCTAGGCCTGTAGCATCATGCTCACGATACACAGATGCCTCCCACCTGCCCAGAAAATCCTTGACATTAAAAATTGTTCCTATTATTCCTGGCATATCGTACCTCATGTTCTCATTATGTTGAAACTAAGAAACAACGACCGTTCAATGCTTTGTACTCCATTTTAGCATGAGTATCAGAATATTGGTAGATAGACTTTATGGTCCCTGCATCCTTTTTGGTGACACTGAATGAATCATTTTACTTGTGTTCCACATGGAAGGTGCCGCCTTGATAGCATGTGCCTGCCTACCCCCTGCCTTTTCTCTAGCTTTTCTGTTCAGGAGAAGGCTTCATATCAGTCGCGGAAGGCGACTTTACATGGAGTCAAGTATCAAGCCATCCAGAACAGTTTACTCTTGCTACCTGCATGTCCAAGTCTATCTTTTCCTTGATGCGTTCTACTATAGTCTGCATATTCCTATACTTATTACCTAAACCAACGAATCCAAAGCAATTAGCTACTACCAGCAATTACTGGAGACCACAGGTGACAATGTATGAAAAGATTAAGCATAATCAATAAAAATCACGTGAGTAATCAAACCACACAAACAACAGAGATACGCAACCTCCACCCCTTCCCCAGCCACCCCTTCAAAATCCGTTCCGACGAATCCATGCAAGCAACCATCGAAAGCATCAAAGCCTACGGTGTTCTCGTGCCCGCCATCGTCCGCCCACGCAAGGAAGGAGGCTATGAGATCATCGCAGGGCATCGTCGGAAATACGCCTGTGAACAGGCAGGATTGGAAACCATGCCAGTCATTGTGCGGGATCTGGATGACGATGAAGCTACCATTATCATGGTGGACAGCAACCTGCAGCGGGAGAACATCCTGCCCAGTGAGCGGGCACAGGCTTACAAGATGAAGATGGAGGCCATCAAGCGCCAGGGTGAGCGGAACGATTTGACTTCGTGCCAAGTTGGCACGAAGTTTCGATCAGACCAGAAACTAGCTGAGGATACTTCCGAAAGCGCCAGAACCATTCAGCGCTACATCCGGTTGACTGAGCTTATTCCACCGCTTCAGGAGTTGGTGGATGACAAGAAAATCGGCCTGACACCGGCGTCTGAAATCTCGTTTCTGAAGCCCAAGGAACAGGAGCTGCTCCTCACCACCATCGAATCGGAACAGGCCATTCCGTCCCTATCCCAGGCACAGCGGCTCAAGAAACTCAGTCAGGAGGGAAAGCTCAATGAGGACAACATCCTGGGCATCATGTCAGAAACCAAGAAAGACGTGGAACGCGTCACCTTAACGGGGGAGGTACTCAGGAAGTACTTCCCCCGTTCCTATTCCCCCAAGCAGATAGAGGACACCATCATGCGCCTCATCGAAACCTGGTACAGGAAGCGGCAGCAGGAGCATTCCCGGTAACTGCTCTTCGCCCATCTCACACCTCATATTTTCACCAGAAAATGGAACATCACTCCATTAAGTGGTGAAAATCAGGAGAACCATAGCCCCCATGACCTGTTACAGCAATCCCTCTGTCGGATGTGCTGTTTTTCTTTGTTCCCAACACCAAATAGCTTTCCCAAAATCATCTCACAAGGAGGAGAGGATATGTTTTTGTTGACCTTCAAATATCGACCGGAGCA
>ENA-UOOM01002855-UOOM01002855.1-fermentation-metagenome-genome-assembly--contig:-NODE-2855-length-13489-cov-8.097812_pt1 | contig 13489 bp, 8 predicted proteins | sample MGYA00245781_ERZ724031 | MGnify/ENA primary metagenome ERZ724031 (study PRJEB28704, sample SAMN03018317) | fermentation metagenome | biome: anthropogenic terrestrial biome; feature: soil; material... | reverse complement strand
AAGCGGTACTTGACGGCCACGCCCAGCACACCGAAGCCATACTTGGTACTGCGTCGCAAGTTGATAGACGAGGCTTCCTTAAAATACTTCGTCGGACAGGTCATCTCACCGATTTCATAGCCCGAGTAGAATATTTGCGCCAGCATCTCGTTGTCGAAGATAAAATCGTCCGAGTTAACATTGTAGTTAATCCGCCGCAGCACGTCGGCCGAAAAAGCACGGAAGCCCGTGTGATATTCCGACAGTTTTTGGTTGAGCAGCAGATTCTCGAAGAAAGTCAGAAACCGGTTCGAAATATATTTAATGAGAGGCATCCCCCCACGTAACGCGCCCTTGCCCAAGATGCGCGAAGCCAACGCCACCGGATAAACGTTGTTGGCCAGCATGTAAGCCATGGAATGAATTAACAGGGGCGTGTATTGGTAGTCGGGATGCACCATCACAACGATATCGGCGCCCAGTTCCAATGCTCGGTTATAACACGATTTCTGATTCCCTCCGTATCCCTTGTTTTTTTGATGGATAATCACTTCTCGGATACCCAATTCGCGCGCTTTTTGCACTGTTTGGTCCTTACTGAAGTCATCCGTCAGGATCACGTCATCGACAATATCGAAAGGGATCTCATTATACGTTTGTTCCAATGTCTTTTCGGCATTGTAAGCCGGCATGACCACCACGATTTTCTTTCCGTTTATCATGTTCTGTTAGTTTTGATGATTTTCGGTTCTTCTCACCACACTGCGCAACGATTCATCCGCCCAACCGCCGGGCACATTCATTTTCCGGAACATCGGATAAAGCGCCAGGGCGCAAGTGAAGCCCACAAACGATCCGGCGAGCACATCTTCGGCAAAATGCTGCGACAGATAGATGCGCGAATATCCCGCCAACACCGCCAACACAATGCATAGCATCGACACGTATTTATTGTTCGCCATTAACGCGATGCACGCCATCATGGCAAAAGCCGCCGTGGTATGACCCGAAGGGAAACTATTCCACGCATGCACCCCTACTCCCTCGACCTGATGCAATACCACATCGGGGAAGTTGTCCGAAAAGTATGTTTTGGGGCGCGGAATACTAAATATCCGCTTCAACCCGTTCGTAATCAATGCGCCGATCAACAAAGATCCCAATAAGTACAACGAAGTCCTGAAACGATATAGAAGAAGTACACCCACCATCACATACGGTATGCTGGCCCCCATCTCGGTAAAATAGCGGAAAAACAAATCCATGGCCGGCGAGTAGTTCGCGGTGAGCGCCATGTGTAATTCCGATTTGCTGTAAGCCAGTGTCAGAGCGAGCACTCCGAAAAAGAACAGAGCATAGGGAATACCGAAATAAAGAAAGTTCTTGTCGTTTTGTCTCATCGAATAAAAATCTATTTGGGATAACGGGCGTAAAAGGCGAATCCGTTTTTATCATACAGCTTCATCGCATCGACCGTTTGCGACACAAAACCGTCCACTTCACGCTTCTGATTCCTCAGCACGAAATACGCCGGCTTGTCGATTGCCCCGCGTTGCAGGAATTCGCGGTCGGTATTGGTGTTTTGGGGTTGCCGGTCGCTGTAAAAATAATGCGCATAGCTCTTATGCAGCGGCAAAATATAACAATCTTCGCCGCGTTTGCTCTGATAAAATTCGATGGCCGCATGCTGGCTGTACTTCTCCACTTGCGGGGTGATAAAAAACACGCCGCCATAGATGAAAACCAAGCATCCCGCCAATAAGGTAAAGATCGCCTTCGGCCGGTTCCTCAGGAATACTGCAAAAAGAATGACGGCGGCTATCAGCACAACTCCAAAGAGCCATTCAAAACCAATCCAGCTCGACATAGCCTGCAGGTTGCCCCGCGTAAATTCGTCCCCGATATACGGAATGAGTAGGCTTTTCCATGCGTCGATAAAAGGAATGGCGAAAGCAGCCAATCCGACAACGATTCCTACGATCATCAAGGGGATAATAATTTCTTTTCCTATTTTCACATCGCCATTCGTCCATTTATCGATATACCACGCCGCCAAAAACGTAATGGGAAAGTAGCACATCGACGAATAATGCACAATTTTCGTCTGCACGATACTGAAGAGAATGAGTACCACCCACAACGTAATCATCATCCAACGGAAAAAGTGCGCCATACCGGTATTCTCTTCGATGCGCAGAACGCCTTTTCGGAAAGTCGCCACGGCAAAGATCGATGCCGGGAATACGCCAAAAAAGAGGATAATAAAATGATAGAAGGGGAAGCCGCCATGCCCCGCATCTTCGGTGCGGAACAAGCGTATTTGATACACAATAAAGTCTTGGATGATGGAAAGGTGACCGTTCGCTATTTGCAAGATAAACCATAGCCCGCCCACAATGGCGAAGACGCCGATAAACGCCAGCACATGCTTCCAGCGGAAGTCGATCCGGAAGCGGCGCAGCACGAGGAACACAAAGAAGCACAAGGCGAAAATCAAAAATCCTACCGGCCCTTTCGTCAGTGTGGCCAGTCCCAGAAAAAATGCCGACAGTACCGCGTGAAGACCTTGCCGGTCATTATGTTCCGGCAAAGTGTAGCGGATCATGAAATAAATTCCCAAGAAGATAAACAAGTTGAACCACGGGTCGATAATGCCCGATTTAAAATAGAAGAACGGCAGGAACGAACAGGCATACAATAAGCTCCAAAGCAGGCCGAACGACTCGTCACGCAACCGTTTACCGATAAAGAACAGCACCAGCAGGGTGATGATGCCCGCCAAGGCATTCGGAAAACGGGCGGCGAATTCATTCACGCCGAACAGTTTCATGGAAAACGCCTGCATCCAGATAAAGAGCGGCGGTTTCTCCCAAAATGTTTCGAAGTTGATCTGCACGTCCAAATAATCTCCGCTCACCAGCATCTCACGAGCCGACTCGGCAAAGTTAATTTCGTCCCAATCGAACAAATGTACACGGCCAAGACCCGTCGTGAAGAGTAAGGCTCCTATCACGACGATCCAAACCGAAAAAACGACCGAATTCCTCTTCATATTTTTTGTGTGTCCCTGAATTTGCGGTACAAAAGTACGATTTTATTTTGAAATCAAGAACAAAGAGGAAAGACAAGAGACGAAAGATACGTATCCCGCACCGTGTTTTATAAAACGACCAACGATTCTTCGCAAAGGGTAATCTTTTCCAACTCCTTCTCATGCACAATGTAGGTGTTTTCGACTCCTACGGCCCCGATACCCGGCAAGACGAACTTAGGCTCCACGGCAATAGCCATACCGGGTTGCAACACCTCTTTCGAACGGGCGGTAAGTACCGGCGGCTCGTTGATTTCCAACCCCACTCCATGCCCGATGAACTTAGCCTGTTGCTTGGTTCCCATAAAATAAGCTTCCAGTCCGTTTTCTTTCACCATTTGTTCCGCCAGCAGATAAAGTTCTGCGCAGGGAACGCCCGCTTTGGCCATTCCCATGATGGCCGTGTGGATATCGATGGACACCTGATGTGCGCGGTAGGCTTCCTCGGCGACCCGTTCGATAACAAACGTCCGCGTCATATCGCTCATCACCGGGCGGTAATTACCTGCCATATCCACCATCAGGGTAAGCCCGGGCGTCAACGCCACACCGCTCGCCCCGAGAGGTAGCGACGCACTTGCCCCCCGTCCGCCCAGCGCAAAATCGTAAGGCGAACCTGCGGCGGCATTATCACCGGCAAGAATGCTTCCCATAAAAATATCCATATTTTCGCCATACGATCGGAAAATGCCGATCGAACCGGCCCGACGCATCGCATGTTCCAATTCGATTTGAAAATCGATATCGGTCATTCCTTTTTGGTAGATCGATGGAATTTGGCGGTACACCGACGCATGGATCCGTGCGCACGCCCGCATCTCATCGAGTTCCTCGGCCGACTTCACACTGCGGATATGCCGCAAGTCGGACGATACATTCCCTATTTCGGGCATTCCCAATGCCGCTTGCAAGCGCAAAGCCGCAGCAAAAGACACCACCTCGCTTTCGAGAAGCAACCTTTTGGGCAAAGGGCGGTTATCTTGCCTTAGCAAATCGGGTATTTGTTCCGGTTTGCGGATGTAGGCGACCCCATCGCCTTCAATGCCCAACGGCCGCTTCACAAACAACAGCGGCTTGCCTTCGCCCGGAATATACAGATATCCGTCTACGATACGCCCCGTCAGGTAATAATGATTGACTCCCGTTACCACGATACAAGCATCCGCTTGTTTGTCGTTAATTATTTGCTGCACACGTTTTATACGTGACTCAAATTCGATTTCTCGCTCCTCTATCATCATAAATCGTCAAATTTTCTTCAAATATAACCACTACTAACCGATTTTACCCAATCATTGTTGGACAAATTTCATCATTACACTATGTGCAAAAAAACTGTTGCGCCCAGATGCACGGAGGTTCCCGGAGTTTCCAGAGTAAAAAAACACAATTTGCTCTTAAAAATTCTCTGTGCAACCTCGGAGTAACTTTTTGTTCATGAGAAACCAACTATATCGGTAAAAAAACTTAATCGGGGGGAATGAAATGTTAGGTTTCATAAATCCACAGGGCGAATAATAGCTTATTATGGATAAATGAATTAACTTTACCTCGCGTTAAAGGAAAGTCAATGAACGAATGAACGGAAGAATTTTAATTATAGAAGACGATGTAAGTTTCGGAACCATGTTGCATAAGTGGTTCGAACGGAACGAGTTTTCCGTGCATCTGTCTTCAAGCATGAGCGCCGCTCAGCAATACATTGTATCGGATAAGATCGACATCATCCTGTCCGATCTTCGTTTACCCGACGGCGACGGCATCCTGCTGCTCGAATGGCTGAAACAACAAGCATTGGATATTCCGGTTATCATCATGACCGGTTACGGCGAGGTGCAAACGGCGGTGGCCGCCATCAAGTTGGGCGCTTCCGACTTTTTGGAAAAGCCTGTCAACCCCACGGTGCTGAAGCAAAAGATTGAATCGGCGTTTGCCTCTTCCTCTTCATCACAGAAAAAGGCCCCGAAACAGGCTAAAAAGCTTTTGAAGCCCAGCCGAGCGACCGTCAGGGGTAAAAGCCCGTCCCTCGAACAGATGTACAGTCATATCGATTTAGTGGCGCCGACGCAAATGGCGGTGATGATTACCGGCGAAAGCGGTACGGGCAAAGAGCATGTGGCGCGCCTTATTCACGAAAAGAGCGCCCGGGCAGACGGACCGTTTATCGCCGTAGATTGCGGGGCTTTGTCGATGGAACTGGCGCCCAGCGAGCTCTTCGGCCATAAAAAAGGCTCTTTCACCTCGGCTATCGAGGACAAAACAGGCTTCTTTTGGGAAGCAAACGGCGGTACGCTCTTTCTCGACGAAGTGGGAAACCTTCCGTATGGTGTACAAATGCAACTGCTTCGCGCCCTCCAAGAAAAGAAAATAAGGCCCGTAGGTACGGCAAACGACCTCGAAGTCGATGTCCGCATCCTTACCGCCACCAATGAAAACTTGGAAAAAGCCATTGCCGGGGGAACCTTCCGCGAAGATCTTTATCACCGGCTCAACGAGTTTATGATCAAGGTTCCACCCCTGCGTGAGAGTGTGGCGGACATACGCCTGTATGCAGAATTCTTTTTATCGGAAGCCAACATCGAACTCGACAGGAACGTGACACGTATCTCTCCCGATGCTTTAAAAAAACTCGAACGCTACCCGTGGCCGGGGAACCTGCGCGAATTGCGTAATGTGATTCGCCGCTCGGTACTTTTTGCCAAAGACGAGGCGATTACCCCCGAAAGCTTGCCGCTATTGCCGGAAAGAAGCGGAAATGACGCCGACACCGCCCCTCAGCCGTTACATGCCGCCCCCGAAGATGAAAAACAACGCATCCTTACGGCGCTGGAGAAGTCGAACGGGAATAAATCGCTTGCCGCTCGCCTTCTTCAAATCGATCGCAAGACGTTATACAATAAAATCCACCTTTATAATATAGAGATGTGACAAACTTCGTGAGGTAAATTTCTCCCGAACCCGATTTTTTATCTTTTTTTACCCCAAAACCAAGTCGCGGCGCCCACCATCAAATTGACCAAGCCGATAAGTGTCTCCAGAGGGTTGCGAATCACCACAAATACAATCATCCAGACGGAAAAAAACAAAAAGATGAGCGGAAACAACGGGAACAACGGACTTTTATACTGTTTTCCATCTCCCAAGGCAGGCTTCCGCCGCAAAATAAACGTCCCGAAAACCGTCATCATGGTGGAAACAGACAGCAACACCCCGCAATAAATCATAATCTGCTCGAACGTTCCCGTCAACAACAATGCCGAGGCTATAAAAAACTGAAGCCATAAAGCGTGCACCGGTACTTCTCCGGGTTGCGAGCGGAAATAACGCCACATCGGATAATCGGCGCCCATCCCCGATGTCACGCGCGGGCCGACCCACACCATAGCGCTAATACCCGAGACAAGCAATAATGAAATTGCAACACCAAACCATCGGCCGGCGCCGTCACCCAACATCCGTTGCACAGCGACATTACCGACATCCAACACGCCGCTCAACTCTCCAACCGGCACATGCTTCAGAAATACATATTGCAGTAAGGTGTATAACACCGTCACAATCAACGCGCCGCCAACCAGACTTACCGGAAGTGTACGGGAAGGGCGGCGCACCTCATCCGTGATATACGTGACGGCATTCCATCCCGAATAAGAATAACTTACATAAATAAGGAGCACGGCAAAGGCTACCGGATCGACACCCGAGAACCAAGGCCGGGGGAAGACCGTTGCGGGTGACTGTTCCGACGGCAATGCCAACCCCACAGCGATCAAGGTCACCATAACAGTCACTTTCAGTAAGGTGGCGATTCGTTGAAAGCGTGCACCCGATCTAACGCCCCGGGTATGGATGAGCGTGACGAGGAAAATCAGTCCGACGGCTATCCACTTGCCGCTTCCCGTAGATAAGGGAAAATAGGCAACCGCTGCCATCGCCGATAACGCAATAGGCGCGGCAAAGCCTACCGTCAAAGAAATCCAGCCCGACAGGTATCCGGCCAACGGATGATAGATATGGGATAGAAACGTATATTCACCGCCCGATTTCTTAATGGCCGTCCCCACCTCCGCATAACTAAACGCGCCCGACAAGGCCACGACCCCGCCCACAATCCACAGCGCGAGCACCACGGCCGGGCGGCCTGTTTCTTTCAATTGAAAACCCAAAGAGGTAAAAGCCCCCGTACCGATCATATTGGCAATGATCAGTGCAAGTGCCGTAACGGTTCCTATCTTAGCCGATCGGCTGCTAGCGTCGGGCAGGTGCGGCATGATCCCGGAGAAGGTTATATGCTTGCAACGTGCTGTCGGCATTCAAATAATTGTCGCGAATATCGCGGTACCGGTTTAAAATCCGTTGAGCTTTATAGTAAATAGCCGAATCCGGTTCCGCTGTAGGCGTATGACCTTTTGGATAGGCATACACAAAATACCCGTCTTCGCGGGTTTGAGTAGGAATCTGGAAAAAGTTTCTCTCTACGAAGTTCCCGGTTACATCATCTTCTTGAAAAGCCTTCACAAAGAAATCGACGGCATAATCGGGATACCCGAAGAGGTAACCGTATCCGCGCAGGCGTTCGTATCGGTCGTTAAACTCGAGGGTATTCACCACGACCGCAGGGTCGGCGCCCGGCACCAGCCCGAACTGGCCGAAGAAACTTTCCTGCGCCTTCAGCAAACTGTCGAGGGCGCTCACGCGGACGACATTGATCTGCATAATGCGATCGCCTTCATACGATGCACGATAAGGAAGCATCACGAAACGCAGATCGGGAAGATCTATTTTATTCAATGCTTGCTGAATGACAAACAATCGGTCGAGCGAAGCTCCCTGCTGTTTTCGATCCACGACATCGGCCTTCACCGACGATACCGTGTCGGTATTCGCCACAGGAAAAGAGAAAGAGACCAGGGAACTCATCGGTTTTACCGACCCGAGCATCGTATATAACGCTTCATGGTCAAGCCCGTATTGCAGGATGGAATCGATGAAATACCGTTCATAAGCATTTTGCATTCCGGCCGTTTGCGGAAGGACTGCTTGCCGTGGAGCGCCGCATCCCCCCAGGAGAAGGATAACGGCAATAAAGCTGATATAACAACTGTTTTTTTTCATAATGCTGTTTATTAAAAATTGCACCCGACACTGATAAGCAATCGGCTGCGGTTTGTTGAATGATAATCGCCGCTATGGGTGTATGAAAAGGCCGCTTTGGCAAAAGCCGTTACGCCGGAACGATCGTTTAGGCGTTGCGAATAAGCAGCCGACGCTCCCACCGAATAAAAGCTGCTTGTCAAATACTCGAAGTCAGACCGCATCAGTCCCGTCACGGCAACATAATCCGGATACACTCCGCCATAGCGGTAATATCCCGACAAATTAGCGTTATACCGTGTGTCGACACCCAAGAGCAACCGTTTCGAAAGGCGTGCCGAGAGCCGGATATTCTTCTTGGCACGCAGTGCGAAGATAATATTTTCGTATGTCATTTGCGAAGCCGGCAGCAAATAATCATCTTTTTTCTTGCTATAAACCACTTCCCCGCCCAAGAGCCAGTCATATCCGTCGGCACCGTTGGCGAATAAGGTGTATCGAACTGCGGTATTTTGGGTACGGTATTTCGAACGGATATCACTGCGTAAGCTTTCCCAGCCGGTGCTTTCGTTCAACAACGTTACATACTCTATCCCGTCGATATGCCGGTGAAGGTATTCGAGCGTCAGCGCATGCGACCATCGCTCTCCTTTACGGAAGGCCCTCAGGCGGGTAACCCATCGCACATCTTTTACCGTACCCTCGTCACGTGGAAGGCTTTGCCCTACCTGCGCATCCTCCACCTTTTTGTCCCATTCCGTCGTGAACAGCACCTGCAGCGGACCGCTATACGCATACTGCAGCCCGAATCCCGCATTGTTGCCGATATAAACGCCATCGCGCCCGTTATCGATGCCGGAAGTACGGCGGGCATTACCCAAGCCATACATTTCGTAGGCATTCTGAAGGATGTAAACATTCAAAATACTCATCTCCGAATATTCCTTGAGGTTGTAATAATGCAGATTGGCTCCGATATGATGATCGGGAGCGAGCGCATACACGACAGAGGGTTTCAGGTCGATTGTGTAAAGACGCGAGTCCACGCGGATGTCGCGTTGTTTGGCGCCGATCCATGCCCGGTAAGAGCCTTCAATACCCAGCATTAGTTTCGAAGAAGCCGGGTAAGCCGCTTTAAAGGCTAGGTCGTAATGTTGATTATTCCAATTGCTGGCATTCTCATCGATTACATAATACGGCATGCCGCGAAACGGATCCGCGAGTGAAGCATTATATCGGGCATCGCCCACTGTTTGTCGCATATAATCGAACCGCCCCCACACATACGTATTTTTCAATTTTTCGGCGCCTTCGGCCGAGAAAGTGAGGTTGTTTTCCCTTTCACCCTGTTCGGGCCGGCGAAACGCTCCTCTGTAAGCATCATAAGCCGCCGACAACTCGCTATAACGGATTGTATCATCGAGTAGTACTCCCGCCGCATTAGAGGTTTGCCTCCATAGATTCGTCGTTTTCATCCATTCCATGGCGGCAGGTGAAAGGATCTTGTCGGTTTTCTGCGCTTTTACACTCCAGAAGAAAACAAACAACAGGGCACCCGTCAGGAAGGAGTATCGAATAATTATTTTTTCGTTCATTTTTTCGTTCATTTTTTCGTTCATTTTTCTGTTAATGTATGATTCCATGCAGGTATCTTTGATCCATAACGCCGAAACTGCGGCATCACACCCCGGTCAAAATCGTACGTACTGTTATTGGTATCTTGCAGCAAAGGAGTGCCGTCGGAGCGTTCGCCCGTTTTCTTGCGCGACACGCCCTGCGAGTTGTAAATGTCGCCCACATACGTCATGCCCATGTCCAGCACGCCGGGCACCCGTTTAGCGTTGATTTTCGATTCATTATCGCCGGCTTCTACCGCATCCCATATATATTCGTAGGGTATTTTGGCATATATTTGGACATAATAATCATCCTGATCGATAGCCTGCAAACTTTTGTCGTTAACCGGATCGTATTTATCTTTTTCCAACGGTTTAAATAATACGAACGCCCCGCCGAAAACGGGGGTCAGGTATTGCGGCGATCCTCCTTTACCGGCTTTTCCGTCATAGAACACATGCACCATATCAGGCGCCGGCTGGTCGGGGTAGTTGGGGTTGTTCATATTGAATTCGAACTCCGACGAGGTGCCGTCGACAGGCGAATTGGGATTGTATTGCGGCAACTTGTGATTGGCGGCAAACTGCGAGATCACACACGATTCGCCCGGCGCCAAAGGGTAATCGGTACCGTTGCCGGGAAACATCCAAATGCGGTTGGCATACGCATAGTCTCCCTTGTCTTCTTCTCGCCATAAGGGCTGAACGGTGGTGGCGTTGGTCGGATATAGATTGGCGAAATATACGCCGTCGAGATAGACGGTTTCTTCCGAGTTATTATAAACCTCATAAAACTGATTGCGGAAATAGAAGTTCGCCGTCCCCGAATAAAAGAGCTCCTTGAAGATAACCGGCCCTAACAGAGAACCCTTCATTTCCACTTCAATTTTTTTATTATCTTCTATAATAGGGTAATTGATGTGCTCGCCGTTCAAATAAATATCCCGGCCTTCAGCATCTTTCGTCGGGCCGTAAACCGATAGATTGTAAATACCCGGCAAGATGTTGTCGACCGGCATGGTCAGTCCCGTAACCGGCTTGTCGATCATCGTTCCTTTATTGACATCGGTCAGCATAAGGGTTAACCCTTCGCCGTCGGTCTTGTATGTTTCCGAAAGAATCGTTATCTCCGCTCGAAGGCCTTCGATGTCGTTTGCCTTGTCGGCGTCTTGAAACGGTTCGCAGCCGATTGCTGCGGACAACAATCCGGCGGCGATAAGCAGTATAGAGAGAATCTGTTTTTGTCTCATTGTTTTTTCTTTTTGATGATTAAAATTTCAGTGACAACTCCAATCCGAAGAAAAACGGTTTATTGTACGTGTAATATTGTCGGGGATATCGCTGTAACTCTCGCTTCGGGTAGCTACTGAACAGATTATTGGCGAAGAACGAGAGGCGTAGATGATCGCCGATCTCCTTCGTCAGATGCAGGTTGAAACAGAAGACAGGCGACGAAAGGTATTCTTTGATCCGTTGCCGTTCATCCACGGTGCGGATGATGCCGGTGAACTCGTCCTCGTCTTTTTGGGCTGGATCAAAAGGATAAACCATTCCATCCTCCTTCGAAATATACTCTACCGGAATCGAGTCGTTGCCGAAACTAAACCATTTCGAGTCTTGCCAAATGGCTTCGGTCGTCAGGGTAATGACAAATCCCAACTCCGGAATATTATGGGTTATTCTCAGGGCGCTCACATGGCCTTCATTGTATTGCTTGCGCATTTCCTTTTCGTAAAGGCCGACATGCGTCCGCCCTTCGGCATCCACCTCGCTGTAGTCATCAAAGAAATAGTAATCTTTGTCGTAAGTCAATCCCCTCATCCATGCCCCGTTCAGTTTAAAGGATGTACGGATGGCGTCGATCCTGCCCAAGTCGAGGTCGTATTCAATCCCTTTCGTTTCGATCACCCGATTATTCGTCGGGGTATAATAGCTCGCCAAGACAGGGTTACTCGATTTCAGTTCGAAGACCGGCTGCGATCCGTCGCCTGCCCGTTTGTATTCATTAAACAAAAACGGTTGAAAGGTATTTACCGTCCGCGACATGGTGTAGCCGTTCTTTATCTTATCGTCAAACCCGACCACCGACAGGCGCGCTTGCCCGGCCTTAAGATCGAAGCCGATCTCTTTGCGGGTATTTTTTGCGACCTCCAAGTCTTTATTCTGCGTGTCATAAACTTTGGTGGTTGTTACATAGACCCGCTCGTTTTCGGCAATCTTACCGCTCGCCATCTCGTTGATATTGACAAACTCGAAATAGGCCTGTTCGGGATAGAGGTAGAGTTGCGTAGGGCCCTTGGCCATCTCTCCGAATCCGGTCCTGAGGGTAAGAACGTCCGGAATCACATCCAGCGACGCGTTGACGCGCGATGTGAAAAGGCCTTTCACCACCGAGTAGTCGTCATACCGGATACCGGCTTGCAGGTGCAAATTACGTCCGGCAAAACGGTACCGGAAATTCTCTTCAGCATATAACCCGAGTTGCTTCACGGCGGGGATGTCGCGATAAGAACGGGGCCGGAACGTGGCATTCATCGCCCCGAGTTCGCGGTATGGGGGTGCGTCCTGCGTGAAGACTTTTCCCCGGCCATAGTTCTTGTCGATGCGCCCGTCCATTCCCCCCACCACTCGGTGATGCGTATGGCCGAAGGTTTTGAAGAACGTAGCGTTGACCTTATAAAACAGATTCAACTCGTGCCCATATATCTGGTCACGCCCTTGATAAGAGGCCGGGAGATAGTTGGCGTATTTATTGCAGTCTTGCGCCGGTATATTCGTGATTTTGTTGCCTTCGGTATCGTAAATATCTACACCGGGTTTGTTGGAGAGGATGGCGCCATCGGTGACGCTCATTGAATAGGGAGCGTTGGCCGAAGCATGCAGTTCGCTGTAATAACTGTTTTCGGTAGTATAACTGGCCGATGCGGAATAGGTAATATTCTTCAGCCATCCGGCGTTCAGGCGGAAGGTACCGTTCGTATTCAGAGCCACACCCACATCTTTGCCTCGTGAGGAACGCTTCATCTGCTCATCGTCGGGATTCAGCTTACGGGTATCGTTTCCGTAGAAAAACCCGAGGCTGGTGTTCGTACTCCATTTATTATGCAACAGGTCATTCGAATACATGGCCTTGGCTGTTGCCCGTTGGTAATACACGTACGACTGCGTAGTCGAGTTCGTATTGTGCGCGTAATCTACGCTAAGGTTGAGAGCTCCTCTTTTCTCGCCGAGGAAGAAGCCCCTGCCTACCGAAAACTGATACACATTCGGGTTAGCCTTGATTCTCACCCTGAGAGGTTCGCGTCCGGCTTTGGAACGGACAAGCACCGCACCCGAGGTCAGTTCGCCGTATTGTACGGACGGAATCCCCCGTATCACTTCCACCGACTCGATGTTATCGGCCGATAATTGTCGCGCATCAGGGCCTCCGGCAGGTACATCTTTATATAAACCCGCGACGGAACCCACTACGACGGGATGCATCGTTTGCAGATTGGCATTGTTGGACAGCGGCGCATCGTCCACGATAATGGCCGTACCCAGTCCGATCATATCCTGACTCGTAACGCTGCGGATGGAGAGTTGTTGAGGATCGCTGAGAGTGGGGTTACGGGTTATTTCTCCCGGGAGTAACCGCAGAACATCAGCAAGACTCGTCGCCTGCATATGATCCATCGCCGTACGGGTAATGAATGATGCGGTCGACCGC
>ENA-UOOM01002853-UOOM01002853.1-fermentation-metagenome-genome-assembly--contig:-NODE-2853-length-13499-cov-14.103317_pt1 | contig 13499 bp, 14 predicted proteins | sample MGYA00245781_ERZ724031 | MGnify/ENA primary metagenome ERZ724031 (study PRJEB28704, sample SAMN03018317) | fermentation metagenome | biome: anthropogenic terrestrial biome; feature: soil... | reverse complement strand
GCTGCAGCACCGCGCGGCGCGACCGGGTGAGCCTGCTGTCCATCCGGTTGGCGGAAGCGCTGTATGATTTTACGATGCAGTAAATAAATTCCGCCCGGTATATATCAGACAGCGTCCAATGTACACCCTGGGCGCTGTCATTGTTTTCTTGAAGAGTTGCGGGTTCTATGGTATGATTGGTATGTAAATTGTGAGATGGTGCATATTCTGTGACGCGCTATCCGTGCGCGATGGACGCGATGATACAAGCGGAGCGCTCAGACAAGGGTTTCACAAAATATGCATGGATGCATGAGGGCACCCCGCAATCACGCCATCGTGTCATGGTGCCCCACGGCGGCTCCGGACACAAGGTGATCCCCCGAAGCAGCGCTCCTCATCCACGAAACAACCACGCCCTATTATGGTATTCTCCGGCGCACGCCGCCGGCAGTACATACAATCTCTAAAAAGGAAGGAAGATTACCATGCGCAAATTCATTTCCCTGTTGCTGGCGCTTGTCTGCATGATGAGCATTACCGCCTTTGCGACGGAAACCGCCGCCCCTGCCGCCACTGAAGAAGCCTTCACCGCAACCGGCCCCTATGTGTTGACCTCTGCCGGCCAGAGTGCCGACTTCCAGATGGTCAAAGCCATGCTTAAAATGAACAAGGTGGAGAACTACACCGAAGACGCCCTGCTCACCCCCGAGACCATGCCTGAAGAAGTGGGCGCCATCATCATCGTCATCGGCGGCAGCTCCAAGGGCCTGGGCGCGGCCGGCATCGATGCCGATCAGGAGCTGGTGAGGCTTGAAAACGTTGTGAAGTATGCCACCGAGAAAGAAATCCCGATCATCGCCATGCACATCGGCGGCGCTGCCCGCCGGGGCGAGCTGTCCGACAAGTTCATCGAGCCCATCATCGCCGCCGCCAAGGCTGCCATCGTGGTGGAGGAAGCGAACACCACGGACAAACTGTTTGATACCCTGGGCGAGAAGTACGGCGTGCCCATGACCTACATCGCCAAGAAGAGCGATGGCGCCGCGGCCCTCAAAGAGATCCTGAAGTAATTACGAGAGGCGCAGCCGCGGGGTTGCGCCTCTTCTTCCTGGAAGGAGTGATTGTATGAGCATAGAGCTGATTATCTTTATCGCCATGGTGGGCACATTCATGGTTGGCTGCTTTGCCGCCAAGCTGCCCGTCAGCGTGGCGATGCTGGCCGCCTCCGTTGTGGGCGCGCTGGTGGGAGGGCAGGGGGTGCCCCTGCGCCACCTGGTGGAGGGCACATTCTCCTACATCGACACCATTTTGACCATCGCGACGGCCATGGTGTTTATGAAAGTGGTGGAGAAATCAGGCGCCCTGGACGCGCTGAGCTCCCTGATTATCGAGAAGTTCCACAAGGTGCCGGCGCTGCTGCTGATTCTGATTATGCTGGTGATTATGTTCCCCGGCATGATTACCGGCTCGTCCACGGCCTCCGTGCTGTCGGCCGGCAGCATCATGGCGCCCATCCTCATTTTGATGGGCATCCCCAAGGTCAGCGCGGGCGCCATCATCGCCATGGGCGGCCTGCTGGGCATGATCGCGCCGCCCACCAACATCCCGGCCATGATCATCTGCGGCGGCATCGACATGCCCTACGCCGGGTTCATGCTGCCGCTGAGCATCCTGACTTTCCCGCTGGCCTTCCTGTTTGTGCTGATGCTGGGCTACAAGTACGTGCGCAAGCTGGATTATTCGCAGCTGGAGCCCAAGCTGGACAAGGAGCTGCGGAAGACTTACGGCATGCGCATTTACGCCCCCATCATCGTGCTCTTGCTGCTGATGGTGCTGGACAGCGTGCTGCCGGCCTTCCCCAACATCGGAACCCCGGTGATGTTCCTCATCGCCGCATTTGTCGGCCTGTTCACGGGCAAGAAGTTCAACATCCTCACCACCAGCAAGGAAGCGGTGAAGGACGTGCTGCCTGTGATGGGTATTCTGATGGGCGTGGGCATGTTCATCCAGATTATGACGCTGACCGGTGTGCGCGGGCTGATTGTTAATGCCAGCCTGTCGCTGCCCAACGCCTGGCTGTACGTCGCCATGGCGGTGGCCATCCCGGCGTTTGGAGCCATCTCTTCCTTCGGTTCTTCGTCGGTATTGGGCGTGCCCTTCACGCTGGCGATGATTTCCGGCAACCAGGTCATCATCGTCGCCGCCCTCTCCCTGTTGGCGGCGGTGGGCGATATGGTGCCCCCTACGGCACTGGCCGGTATCTTTGCGGCCCAGGTGGTGGATGAGCCCAAGTACACCAAAATCCTGGTGAAGAGCCTGGTGCCCATCCTCATCCTGATTATCTACGCGCTGGTGTTCATCATCTTCTCCAAGCCAATCGGCACATTCCTGAACATTTGAGGAAGGAGGGAATTACATGACAATCGTTTATCTGATTATTCTCGCATTCGTGCTGGGGTTGGTCATCTGGAACATGCTGACGGAAAAGAAACTGGTCAACCAGATTACCGCCATGATGGTCATCATTCCCCTTGTTCTTCGACTGCTGATGATTAAGTAAGGGGGAAGACGTATGAAAAGACATCATATCACTGCAATCATTCTGCTGTTGGCCGCTGCAGCCATCTGCGTATATGCCGGAGGCCTGTTCCTGTCCCTGCGTGAGCCGGACGTCATCAAGCAAGGTGAGGGCGTGACGGAGGTTCGCAAGCTTAGCGACTACTTCGCGCCGCTCAAGGGCACGCGCGGGGATACCGACATCTATGTGCTCAAGGGCGAAGGGGACGGCGGCAGGGTGCTCGTATTGGGCGGCACCCACGCCAACGAGCCTTCGGGCTACCTCGCCGCCGTTGTGTTGGTAGAAAAGGCAAAGGTCACCGCGGGGGAACTGTTCGTGATTCCCCGGGCCAACAACTCCGCCTTCACGCACAACGACTCCCAGGAGGGGGCGCCCCTGTACCTGCACCTGACCAACCCCGCCGGCGAGGAGCGTGCCTTCCGCTATGGCTCCCGCGCCACCAACGTCATTGATCAGTGGCCGGACCCGGACGTGTATGAGCACGCCTCCAGCGGTCAGCAGCTCTCGGGCAGCGAGACGCGCAACCTCAACCGCGGATACCCCGGCCGTGCCGACGGCAACCTGACGGAGCAGATGTGCTACGCCATCACCGAGATGATTAAGAAGGAAGACATTGGCCTTACCTTCGACCTGCATGAGGCGTCGCCCGAATACCCCGTCATCCACGCCACTGTGGCGCATGAAAAGGCAATGGACATCGCGGCCATCGGCTCCTTTGAGCTGGATATGCTGGGCATCGCCATGGCGCTGGAGCCCTCGCCCGTCAACCTGCGCGGCTTGACCCACCGTGAGCTGGGCGACTATACGGATACCTATCCCTTGCTGATGGAAACCGCCAACGCCTCCCAGGGCCGCCTGCGCGGCGCCACCAATGAGAAGCTGGCGCTGGATGGCAAGGACAAGTTCTATGTCGCCGCTGAAAAGCTGGGCATGCTGTACGTCCCCTACGACGAGAACGGCCACTCCATCGAGGAGCGCGTCGGCCGGCACCTGCAGGGCATATTGTCCTACACAACAGCCTATAGCGATTTCTCGGGCAATGTGGTCACCATCGAAAACGTGCCGGGCTACGAGGAAGTCATGGCCAGCACGGTAGGCAATTTCCTCAACTGATTTGAACAACAGCAATGGCTTTCTCCGTCGCTCGCGGCGGAGAAAGCTCTTTTTCTATCCATGCACGAATCGTGGGAGGCGACGGTGAAACGAATCGCGATGTATGCCCTTGCGCTGTGGATGGCCGTACTAACGGTGTATGCGCAGCCTGAGCAGGTCTTTGTGCCCGATTTGGGGCAGGCTTTCCCTTTCCTGGGGGAGCGGGTGGTAGAGCCGCCGGATGATGTTCGCCTTGACGCGCTGGATGCTGCCGCGTACGGCATCCCCGCATCAGGCGAGGTTCCGCAGCCTGCCTACCTTTTGATGGAGGAAGCGCCGACGCAGACACCTGTCTACCTCATCGACAGCGGCAAGCCGGGGCCGGTGGTCTATGTGCTGGCCGGCACCCACGGGGATGAGCGGGCGGGCTGGTACGCGGCCACGATGCTAAAGGGCATGCGGATTTCCGCGGGCAAACTGTACGTGCTGCCACAGGCCAACAAGCCCGGCAGCGAGGCGGCTCGCCGCACCGTACAGGGCTCGCTGGACCTAAACCGCGCCTACCCCGGCCATCCGCAGGGGGATGCGGCCATGCAGGTGGCCCATGCCATCGTGCGGGACATCGAAAAAGCCCAGCCCGTGGTGGTGCTGGACTTGCATGAAGCAGCCGTGTTCGCCCCCGGACGGGACTTTCTGGGCAACAAGGTCATCTATACCACGCTGGACGGCATAGAAGACCTGTTTTTTGCGCTGTTGACTGCCTTTGAGGAAGGCGCGTTAGGCGCTGTCCCGTTCGGGTTTGTGAGCCCCGGTGTGGCCGACAGCCTCAACGCGGTGCTGCCCGAAGTGGCAGGCATCCCCGTGCTGACGGTGGAGACGTTCCGGGGGTATCCGCTCAGCCGGCGCGTGCAGGATCAGGTGGACATCGTGCTTGCCTGCCTGCGGTTCTATGGGATGATGGAGGAATAGGGCGAGTTCCGCGAACTATGCAACAGGAAGGCGGGGCTGACAACTGTCAGCCCCGCCTCGGACTGTCAAAGAAGTATCATCAGGGAGGTATCGGAGGGCGGAGCCCTCTGATGGAAATCCGCCCCAGCGACATGCGCGGTGGGGCGGAAGGCCTGGCAGAGCCAGGGTTTCCTTGCCATCCGCCGCCCGGGAACGGAGTGAGAGGCGGATGGCCCATCGTTCCTTCCCGTCAAGAAACCAAAGGTTTTTTGACGGACTGGCGCCCCGGCGATTGCCGGGGCGCGCTTCATTTATCTAACTTGAAATCAATGATGCGGAATTACTTCGCGTCCACCTTGGCCATGTGGCGGATGAGGTCGACCACCTTGCAGGAATAGCCCCACTCGTTGTCGTACCAGGCGACCAGCTTGACGAAGGTGTCATTGAGCATGATGCCGGCTTCGGCGTCAAAGATGGAGGTGCGGGGGTCGTGGATGAAGTCGCTGGAGACCACGGCGTCCTCGGTGTAGCCGATGATGCCCTTCCACTCCTCGCTCTCGCTGGCGGCCTTCATGGTGGCCTTGATGTCTTCGTAGGTGGCGGGGGTCTTTAGGGTGCAGGTCATGTCCACCACGGATACATCGATGGTGGGCACTCGGAAGGACATGCCGGTCAGCTTGCCCTTGAGCTCGGGAATCACCACGCCCACGGCCTTGGCAGCGCCGGTGGAGGAGGGGATGATGTTGGCGCTGGCCGCGCGGCCGCCGCGCCAATCCTTCTTGGAGGGGCCGTCCACGGTCTTCTGGGTGGCGGTGGTGGCGTGCACGGTGGTCATCAGGCCTTCCTTGATGCCGTACTTATCGTTGATGACCTTGGCCAGGGGGGCCAGGCAGTTGGTGGTGCAGGAAGCGTTGGACACGATGGTCATGTCCTTCTTGTATTCCTTGTGGTTGACACCCATGACGAACATGGGGGTCTCCTTGTCCTTGGCGGGCGCGGTGATGATGACCTTCTTGGCGCCGCCCTTGAGGTGCGCGCTGGCCTTGGGGGTGTCAGTGAAGATGCCGGTGGCCTCGGCGATGTACTCGGCGCCGGTCTCGCTCCACGGAATCTCTTCGGGGTTCATCTTGGCGTACACCTTGATAACGTTGCCGTTGATGGTCAGCTCGCTCTTTTCGGCGTTGGCGCTGATTTCACCCTTAAAGCGGCCGTGCACCGAGTCATACTTGATCATGTAGGCCATATAGTCCACATCCACGAACGGATCGTTGATGGCAACTACCTGCATCTCCTTGGGATGCTCCAAAGCGGAGCTGAGCACGAGGCCGCCAATGCGACCGAAACCGTTGATACCAACCTTAATCATAAAAACCCTCCTCGAGATTTCTGTATCGCGGTGCCATTCAACACCACTTTATATTATACACGATAAATCATACCCCTGCAACCATACGTTGTTTTATTAACATGGGTTGTGTGCTCGGTCATCCGATGACATTTTGTGCGCTGTACGCAATATCTGAATTACAAAAACTCATTTGTTTCCAAGTACCCACGCAATTGTGTACCAGATTCGTCCGCACGCCTGACGCGTCTACTTACGCTATAGGCATGTGGTCAAATCCCATTTGTTCGTGCAATCTGGGCACCAAAAAGCCGCCCTTGCGGGACGGCTTTCAGGTGAATCAATACTTACGCTTGCGGGCGGCTTCCATTTTCTTCTTGCGCTTGACGCTGGGCTTTTCGTAGTGCTCGCGCTTGCGCACCTCTGCCAGGACGCCGGATCGGGCGCATTGACGCTTGAAGCGCTTCAGCGCGCTTTCCAGCGTTTCGTTTTCCTTCACTCGGACTTCAGACACTCATATCCCTCCCTTCGCACATCTCGCCTTGGCACACGCCGCTTACACGGCGGATGGCGACCGTAAAACAATTATACCCCGATAAAGCATGACGCGTCAACTGCTTTTTTGAGCGGGGTGCTATCAAATAGCGCAAACTGCCCCGCGAGGTCATCACAAAAACAGAATCGCGCTGCCCGCGACGCATATGGCGGCACCCAGGATATCTTTGGCGTGCAGCTGCTCTTTGAGGATGAAGCGGGAGATGGGCAGAATTAGCACCGGCATGGTGGTCATCAGGGTGGAGGCAATGGCGGCCTTGGTCAGCTGCAGGGCGGTCATGGACAGCACCACGCCTAGCAGCGTGCCGATGCAGGCGCCGGACAGGATGGTCAGCCGTCCGTTGGGCGAGCGCAGCACCGCGCGCAGCTTGTCCCACGCCCCGCCCATCGCAAGGACCACCACGATGCCGATGACGCCGCCGATCAGCCGAATCTGCGTCGCGCCGATGGCATCCACCTGGCTTAAGCCCATCTTGCTGGTGATGTTGCTGGCGGCCTGCGCCAATGCCGCCAGAAAGGCAAACAGCAGGCCGCGGGCCATATCGGCGGACTGCGCCTTCTCCCCCTTGCCGCCAATCACCAGCATGATGCCGCCGATAACCAGCAGCATGCCGATGATTTTGAACAGCCCCAGTGTTTCCCCAAACAGCAGGTAGCTGAGGATGGCTGTAAGCACCGGCGAGAAGGAGAACACCAGCAGCGTCAGCCGCGCGCCAATGCTCAGAAATCCGCTGACCAACAGGCTGTCGCCCGCGGCAAAACCTATTACGCCCGACAGCAGCAGCCAAAGCCAGGCGTCCGCGCCGACAGCCTGCGGGAACATGCCGTGCCCCCGCAACAGATGCACCAGCGTGATCAGAAGCAACCCCAGAAAAATGCGCCCGGCATTCAGGCCGCGGCTGTCCAGGCCAATGCCGCGCCGCTCCATGATGACGCTGTTGACCGTCCACATTGCGGCCGCGCCAAGCGCGGCCAGCGCACCCCATTGCTCCATATCTGCCCTCCGTAAGTATCATAGCGGAATGACCGGCGCTGTCAATCAAATTCGTTGGATATTTGTCCGATTGACAGGGGTTGACAAGCCGAACTCAATCGGTATAATTATCCAGTATTACGCATTATTATGGAGGCGCGCGAATGGCTATGAAGATTGTGTTGGCTTACTCAGGTGGCTTGGATACCTCGGTCATCATCCCCTGGCTGAAGGAAAATTATGAGGGATGCGAGGTCATCGCCGTCTGCGGCAACGTGGGGCAGGGCGATGAGACCGACGGCCTGGAGGAGAAGGCGCTCAAGACGGGTGCATCCAAGCTGTATATTGAGGACCTGTCGGACATGTATGTCAACGACTTCATTATGCCAACCCTGAAGGCGGGCGCGGTGTATGAGGAGTATTTGCTGGGCACCAGCACGGCGCGCCCCTGCATCGCCCAGCGATTGGTGGAAATCGCGCTGAAGGAGAACGCCGACGCCATCTGCCACGGCTGCACCGGCAAGGGCAACGACCAGGTGCGGTTTGAACTGACCATCCAGCACTTCGCCCCCGGCATGAAGGTGATTGCCCCCTGGCGGGAGTGGGAGCTAACCTCCCGCGAGGACGAGATTGACTATGCCGAGCAGCGCGGCATCCCGCTGAAAATCAGCCGGGAGACCAACTACTCCAAGGACAAGAACCTGTGGCACCTAAGCCACGAAGGGCTTGACCTGGAGGACCCCGCCAACGAACCCACCTACGAAAAGCCCGGCTTTCTGGAGATGTGCGTCTCCCCCATGCAGGCGCCGGACAAGCCCACCTACATCACTTTGGACTTTGAGCAGGGCGTGCCCGTCAAGCTGGACGGCCAGGCCATGACGCCCAAGGAGATTATCCTCAAGCTCAATGAAGTGGGCGGCGCCAACGGCATCGGCATTCAGGACATCGTGGAAAACCGCCTGGTGGGCATGAAGAGCCGCGGCGTGTACGAGACGCCGGGTGGCGCCATCCTGTACAAGGCGCACGGCCTACTGGAGAGCATTTGCCTGGACCGCATGACGGCGCACAAAAAGCAGGAGCTGTCCCTCACCTTCGCCCAATTAGTCTACAACGGCCAGTGGTTCACCCCGCTGCGCGAGGCGCTCAGCGCCTTTGTGGACAAAACGCAGGAGACCGTGACCGGCACCGTGCGGCTGAAGCTGTACAAGGGCAACATGATTCCCGCGGGCCTCGAAAGCCCCTACTCCCTCTACTCCGAGAGCATGGCCACCTTTGGCGAGAGCGACTATAACCAGAAGGACGCCGAGGGCTTCATCAACCTGTACGGCCTGCCCATCCGGGTGAAGGCCATGATGGATCAGCAGCGCGCGAAACAGTAAAATTCTTCGTGTCCTACGCCGCCGGTCAGCCACACGCTGCCGGCGGTTTGTTCTATTTGTGTTCTCTTTGACATCCCGGCCTATTCATGCTATGTTTCTGCCAGTGGATTACACATACGAAGGAGCATCTCATGCTGCCCAGAATCATCCTGCTCACCACGGGCGGTACCATTGCCAGCCTGCAAACCGAGTCCGGCCTGGCGCCGGCGATGACGGCGGAGGACATCCTGCGCCTGTGCCCCGGCCTGGCCGGTCAGGCCCGGATTGAGGCCAGGGACGTTTTTTCGCTGGACAGCAGCAACATACAACCCGAGGAGTGGCAGCAGCTGGCCCGCGCCGTGTGCGATGCAGCGCGGGACTGCGAGGGCATTGTCATCACCCACGGTACCGATACCATGGCCTACTCGGCCTCGGCGCTTAGCTTCATGCTGCAGGGGCTCAACATCCCGGTGGTGCTGACGGGCAGCCAACTGCCGCTTAACCACCCGCTGAGCGACGCGCCGGCCAACCTGAGCGAGGCCTTCACCGTGGCCACCCATGCCGCCCCCGGCGTGTACGTGGCCTTTCACCACAAGGTGATTTACGGCACCCGCGCGGTCAAGCTGCGCACGCTGGGCTTTGACGCCTTTGACAGCATCAACGCCCCGGCGGTGGGCTATTTTGACGCAGACGGCCTGCACATGCAAAACGCCATCGCCCCCTGCGGGCAGGTGGCGGTGTCCATCCCGCCGGAGGACATGCTGCTGATAGAGCCCCGCGTATTCCTGCTGAAGCTGATGCCGGGTACCGACCCGGAAATATTCGACCACATCATCCGCGCGGGCTACCAAGGCCTGGTCATCGAGGCATTCGGCCTGGGCGGGCTGCACTACATCCGCCGCAACCTGCTGGATTGCCTGGGCGCGCTGAGTGAGAAACACATCCTCACGCTGGTCACCACCCAATGCCTGTACGAAAAGGCCGACTTCTCCATCTACGAAGTCGGCCGGCATGTGCTGCAAAGCAGCGTATGGGGCGCGCACGACATGACCACCGAGGCCGCGCTCACCAAGCTGATGTGGGTGCTGGGCGACCGGGATAAGCGGCTGCCGCTGATTGGCCGCTGCCTGGCGCATGAGATGATTGAGCAGGGCTAAATATCCGCGAGATGCCTGATGCCTAACAATACCATTTGATTTTCGCCGGATTGGGTTCATCCGCCACCGCGACCGCCTGCAGGCTTTGGCGCAAATGCTCGCATACCTGCTGGGCGATTTCATCATAGGCCTGGGCGCTTGCGCTCAGGCCCAGTTTGTCGTAGGCCACCGCCGCCGCGCCGTAGAAATACAGCCCCAGGGAATGGGACAGCGTGTGCACCACAGCGGCGCCTTGCCCGCAGGCCCGGGCTGCCGCCTGGGCCACGGGGTCATGCGCCAGCTCGCGGGCCGCGGCATGGCACTCCTGCAAGATGACGCGCTTCACCTCGGGGAATTTGACCTGCCCGTCCAGGTATTGCGCGGCGGCCATCAGCGCGCGGCGCGGGCGGTCATCCCCCGGGCAGCGCCGCTCAAAGATGGGCAGCATATGCACTTGCGCATAGCCCAGGCACCAGCGGCGGATGGACTCCTTGCTCTGGGTATCAATCAGCGCCATCAGCGCCCGCACGGACGGGTCGTCCCAATGGCCCAGGGTTTTTCTCAATTTCGCCATACCAATCAGTCGATCGGTACAAAGGGCAAAAATTTGTTGACATAGTACTTGCCCCAGGCCAGCGCCTCGCGCGCGTGGTTTTTGAGCCAGTATTCGGGCAAAATGGGGCTGCCCATGCCCGAGGGGTTGAGCCCCAGGTCGCGGGCAATCATCATCGCGCGGGGCAGATGATAGTCGCTGGTGACAATCAGCACATCCTTGGTGCCGGGGGGCAGCTTGTACGTGGCTTCCTGGATGTTCTGCTTGGTGTTGAAGGAATGCTCATCCATCTGCACGTCCTGCGCCTTGACGCCCCGCGCCACCAGCCAGTCGCGCATGACCGAGGCCTCGCTGGCCGGTTCGTTGACCCCCTGCGCGCCACAGACCACGATGGGCCGCGGCTGGCGCTGATATTCCTCCAGCGCCAATTGCAATCGCAGGGCCAGCTGCTTGGAGGGCTGGCCGTCCGGGTTCACCTGCGCGCCCAGCACAATGATGGCATCGGTGTTGCCGGGCTTGGGCACCGTGTGCTCGCTGTACAGCTGGAGGGCGAACATCGCCGCGTAAGCCAGCGCGAACAGCAGCGCTGCCGTCAGCGCCAGCTTGATCAGTATCATCAATGGGCTCCTTCTCCTGCGTCGTCTTGCCATGGTGTCCTCGCTTTGGTTCGATTCACAGCATGCCCCGCTCGGCCAGGCTGACACAATCGGACGCGCCGACAATCAGGTGGTCATGCAGGGCAATGCCCAGCGGGCGCAGCATCTGCGCCAGCGCCGTGGTCATCTCCATATCCGCGCGGGAGGGCGCGGGGTTGCCGTCCGGGTGGTTGTGGCACAGCACCGCGCCCGCGGCACCAGCACTGAGCAGCGCCGATACAATCAGCCGGGGGTACACCGCTGTCTCCCCTTCATCGCCGGAGGATATCAGCCGCTTGCCCAGCAGGCGTCCGGACGCGTCAAGCGCGAGCACGTACAGGCGCTCGTACCGCTCGCCCATCAGCAGCGCCCGGCAGTACGCGTGCCGCTGCTCCGTCCGGGACAAATCCGGCATCTCCTCCAGCTGGCTCTGCTGATACAGCCGCATCAGCGGCAGCAGCATGGTGAGCAGCGTGGCGGCCTGCTCGCCGATGCCGGGTACGGCCATGAGCTCCGCCTTTTCAGCCGCCAGCACCCCGGCCAGCGAGCCGAAGCGGCCCAGCAACGCCCGGGCAATGGGCTTGGTATCCCGCCTGGGGATGGCATAGGCGAGCAGCAGCTCCAGCACCTCATGGGGCGCGAAGCCGTCAAAGCCAGCCCTGGCATACCGCTCCCGCAGCCGCTTGCGGTGGCCCGCGTGCTCCTCCATGCGCTCACCCCTTTCCCGATGAAGTATAGCATAGCCCCTCAGACAAGCATAGACGCCGTCAGCATTCGATGCCCGTGCGCGAGGTCAGCCCCTTTGTGGCATAGTAGTGCTTCACCTCGCGCATGTCGGTCACCAGGTCGGCCAGCTGCTCCCCACCGGGCGGCAAGCCGCGCCCGGTAAACACCAGTTCCACAGAAGGTGGCCTGACACGGGCGACATCCATCCAATCCTCCGTCGATATCAGCCCCATCAGCCACGCTACGTTGATTTCATCGGCAATCACCAGTTCATACTGCCCATTGGTCATCGCCTCCTTCACACACTGAAGGCCCTTTCGCGCGCAGGCATAATCCTGCGGTTTGGGCGGCCCGTCAATCAGACAGCCGTCGCCGGTGCCGAACAGTGCCACAGTCACACCGGGCAGCGCGCGCAGCAGCTTTACCTCTCCGTAGCACATATCCTTGATGAACTGGCCCATATAAACCCGCCACCCTGCCCCGGCCGCCCGCAGCGCCAGACCAATGGCCGCGGTGGTTTTGCCCTTGCCATCGCCGGTATAGATATGAAATTGCCCCTCTGTCATGGCAAACCCTTCCTGCCGCGGGTAGCGCGGCGCTTACGCCCTCAGTTTGCCATGCGCACCCGGGAAATACAACCCCCCACATCGATATGAACAATACGGGCAAAAAACATCCGCTCCATGCAGGAATTCAAGGATTTATGAAGAAATAGTGGAATATGGGGAGATGTTGGAGGACTGATTTCTCCCGTACGATAACCCTGCCTGCATGGCACACAAGATAGGAGGAGCACCATGTCTGACCTGAATCTGGAATATCTGGGCATCATTCAAACACCTGCGATTTATCGCAACCTGCCCCCCGCCCGCCTGGTGGAGCACGCGCTGCGCCGTCAGGAAGGCACGCTGAGTGAGACCGGCGCGCTGGTGGTCAACACCGGCAAGTACACCGGCCGCAGCCCGGATGACCGCTTCATCGTCGATGAGCCGTCCATCCACGACGAAATCGCGTGGGGCAAGGTCAACGTGGCCATTAGCCCGGAAAAGTTTGACAGCATCTACAAGCGTGTATGCGCCTATTTACAGGGGCGCGAGCTGTTTGTGTTTGACGGCTTTGCCGGCGCCGATCCCACCTACCGCAAGAATTTCCGCATCGTCAACGAGCTGGCCAGCCAGAACCTGTTCATCCATCAGCTGCTGCTGCGCCCCACCCAGGACGAGCTGGCGGGCTACACGCCGGACTTCACCATCATCGCCGCCCCCGGCTTCCACTGCATCCCGGAGATTGACGGCGTGCGCAGCGAGGCCGCCATTCTGGTCAGCTTTGAGCGCAAGCTGGTGGTCGTCGCCGGCAGCCAGTACGCGGGCGAGATTAAAAAGAGCGTGTTCAGCGTGATGAACTACATTCTACCCAAGCAGGATGTGTTCAGCATGCACTGCTCGGCCAACATCGGCGAGGAAGGCGATAGCGCGCTGTTCTTCGGGCTTTCCGGCACCGGCAAGACCACCCTGTCCGCCGACCCGCACCGCAAGCTCATCGGCGATGACGAGCATGGCTGGAGCGACAAGGGCATCTTCAACATCGAGGGCGGCTGCTATGCCAAGTGCATCAACCT